>Ga0209628_10000245_pt1 | contig 32332 bp, 30 predicted proteins | sample TergutCu122P4_FD_187285 | JGI IMG/M metagenome (GOLD analysis project Ga0209628, IMG submission 187285) | Cubitermes ugandensis P4 segment gut microbial communities from Kakamega Forest, Kenya - Cu122 P4 (SPAdes) (version 2) | ecosystem: Host-associated > Arthropoda: Insects > Digestive system...
TCCAGGCTCAATCCGTACTCCAGCGGCAGTACCACCGCTTGCGCCTGGCGCAATTGTTCGGCGGTCTGCGCACAAGCGAGCATCTCGCGCGCCAACTCCAAACTGCCCTTGCCTCTGGCGGGTCTGCTCATGTCCATCTCCTTGAAGGAAAGCTGAGATGGATATTATGCATCTATTGAAGTGGAAATAGAATTACAAGCCGAAAGCGCCTTCTAGCACGTACATCATTCGGGTTGTATGCCTACCTCGCGCAAGGCACGGCGCCAAACCTCAAGCTGTTCTTTCAGGATGGCACCAAGTTCTTCCGGCGTACCGCCGCTAATTTCTAAACCTTGGCGTTCAATCTTCTCGCGCACTTCCGGCAGCTTCAATACGGCGTTCAACTCGCGATTGAGCTGCGCGACAATCTCCTTGGGCATCTTCGCTGGACCAACGAGCGCCGCCCAACTCACATTAGCGAAACCGGGAAGACCCGCCTCGATCATGGTCGGCACTTCAGGCAGGAGCGGGCTGCGCCGATTGAGTACTACGCCAAGCGCACGCAGCTTCCCTTCCTTGATGAAGTTGACCGAAGTCGTGGGCGAGGTAAACATCATCTGCACGCGCCCGCTCACCAAGTCAATCACCGCCTCTGGCTCGCCCTTGTAGGGCACCTGCACGATATCAACTCTGCCGAGCGATTTCAACTGTGCCCCGTAAATAAGCGCAGCCGTGTGCCCGGTCGCATAGTTCAATTTGCCGGGATTTGCGCGCGCATCCTCAAGCAGCTCAGTGAGGTTTTTCGCTGGCATATTTGCATTTACCAGCAAGAAATGCGTGAACATGCCGAGAAAACAAATGGGTGTGAAATCGGCAAGGGTGTCGTAGGGAGGCGACTTGCGCAGGGAGGGTACGCCGGTCAGTGGACTGTTGGTACCCATCATCAGGGTATAGCCGTCCGGTGCGGACCGGGCGACAAATTGACCAGCGATCGCCCCATCCGCGCCTGGCTTATTCTCGACCAAGACGGGCTGCCCCAGACGCTGCGCGAGCCGCGGTGCTATCGTCCGAACAATGTTGTCTGTGACTGAACCGGCCTGCATAGGCACCACGATACGTATCGGTTTATCGGGATACTGCGCACCAGCCACGGACGAAACGAGAACCATCGCAACAAATGCTGTACAGCGCATCATGCGCATTGACAGGCCTGTGCTGACCAAGGTAACTCGCACCTTGCGCCGAGACCAAGGGCATTTCAAGATTCCCATCGCCATTTCCTTGGTTCTGTGGTGAAACATGATCAGCCGTGCAACAACCATGCCATTAGCCCTGCTGGGGTTGAGTGCGTGCGCAAGCAAGGAAAAGCTGCTCCGCCACCTTGAGATAGTTTTTATCCTGCGCTGGCTATCACCTGTACGCTTGTTCGCTAAAACACAAGTACGGACTTGTCTTTGCAAAAGGCATTGCTGTTCTGGCTACGGACATTTGACGTCTTTGCCCGATACGACGAAGAACGGTAAGCTGCCGCAGTTGTTGCTCGTGATGGAAGTGTTCAACTGCGTCATCCATGCGCTCTTGTCCACGTTGGTCTTTCCGGGCAGAATAAATTTTAGGCACGCAATTTGCGCGCGTACCGATGGCCGCCCATGAGGCGACTGTATCTTTCTATTGCAGGAAACCTATGACGACACAACTTTTTGATGCTGGACTGAAAAAGCGCCGCCAAATTCTTGGTGATGCTTACGTAGATGCGGCTTTAGCAAAGGCAACAAAGCTGACTCAACCGTTTCAGGAGCTCGTGACCGAGACCGTGTGGGGCCGCATATGGTCGCGGGACACGTTGGATCACCGTACGCGCAACCTGATTAATGTAGCCCTGATGGTTGCCATGAATCGCCCCAATGAGCTGCGCCTGTACATCGAAGCGCGCAAGCAAACCGGTGCGACTCTAGAGGAAATTGCAGAGGTTATCCTCCAAACGTCGGTCTATTGTGGCGTACCAGCCGCGCTTGAAGCATTCAAAGAATTTGATCGACAACTTGCACAAGAAAAGCAGGACAGCAAGGTTGCCTGAAGTCTATTGTCTGTTAAGGAACCTCTGAAAAACCCTGTACAAGTCGGCGCATCTTGGGTTTTGGATGGGCTGCAAGGCGCAGAGCGCAGCGATATCCGTAGGTATCGCGAGCATTTGCAATGCAGCAGGCCGCTCAAAGCCAAGGTGTGCCGGCCACAGCAGAGTTGTTCAGAGGTTCCCTAGCCAGGATACCCCGTCAGCCCGCATGATCGGATGAGTGCGGTGGTTCGCCTGTTTTTTCGCCACTGGCTAGCCAGTTGGTCGTAGAGAAGCTTGACCGCCACTAATTGGAGGACCCGCAAATGAAAAATTCGTCGAGCCGCGTCGTGTTAATCACGGGAGCTGCCAATGGTATTGGGAAAGCGGTTGCGCTTTCCCTGTGCGAGCAAGGACATCGTGTGGCGGCGGTGGATCGCGACCAAGCCGCGTTGGAGTGCCTGCTTGACAAGACAAGCTTGGGCCAACTTAAAATATTTACTGCAGACCTTGCGCGAGACGACGCAGCGGCCGTCATAGCCAGAGTCCAGAATCAGTTCGGCTCGATTGAGGTTCTCATCAACAATGCCGGCATTGGTCAAGGCTCCATCAAGCCAGACTACCATCTGCATCCGCCTCGTTTTTATGAGCTAACCCCCGCGCAGTGGAAATTGGCATTGGCTGTGAACGCGAGCGCTGTTTTTCATTTTAGTTGTGCTGCCGTTGGACCGATGATCCAGCGCGGGTGGGGACGAATTATCAATATCACGACTAGTTTGGGAACCATGCTTCGCGCTGGCTACGCGCCCTATGGCCCATCGAAGGCAGCAGCTGAAGCGCTCAGTGCAGTTATGGCGGGAGATTTGATGGGCACCGGAGTCACCGTAAATGTTGTCGTTCCTGGTGGAATCGTGAATACCCCAATGATCCCTGAGGCCGCCCCGTATGAGCGCTCCGAACTTATCCAGCCGGACGTAATGCTGGCTCCGATCAACTATTTGATCTCCGCCGATGGCGATGCGGTTACCGGACGGCGCTTTCTTGGCAACAAATGGCCGAACAACGTTGCGGCTTGCGAAGCCGCAGCGCTTGCTGGCGCTCCTATTGGGTGGTGCGATATTGCAGTGCTACCTGTTACGCCGAGGATTCGCACTTCCGTACTTATTCAAGGGTGACGCCGCTGCTCTTGACGACGATGCTCCATCGATCCAGTTCCGCCTTGAGATAGGCACCATATTCATTCGGCGTGGATCCAAGAATTTGGGCTCCTTGCTCGGCAAGGGTATTCCTCACTGTTGGGTCTGCCAAGGCTTTACCGATCTCGGCATTAAGCTTTGCGATAATGGTCGGCGGTGTTTTTGCTGGTGCGAGAATGCCTTGCCATGCTCCGGCCTCGAATCCCTGCATCGCGAGCGCTTCGGCAACGGTCGGAGTGTCCGGCAAGGCATCGACCCGCTTGGTCGTGGTGACGGCCAAAGCAATCAGTCGGTTGCTCTTAATCATCGGCAGAACAACGCTAAGAGGCTCCATGCTGAACTGAACTTCTCCAGCTGTGGTTGCAACCACCGATGGGCCACTGCCTTTGTATGGTACATGCGTTGCCTGTATATCCAGTTTCTGCAAAAGCATGTATAAAGCCATGTGGGTGACATTACCGTTTCCTGCCGAACTATAGAAAAGCTTGCCGGGTTGAGAGTGAGCGTAGTCCACGAACTGCGAAGCTGTTTTCACAGGTACTGAGGGGTTGACAGCCAGCACCAGCGGAACGACAGAGGTCAGCATCACAGGTTCGAAATCCGATAGGACATCGTAATTCAGCTTCTTGTAAAGAGCTGGACTGAGCACAATCGAAGACGTGTTGATCAGTAACGTATAGCCATCAGGTGCGGACTTGGCGACGAATTCGTTCGCAATATTACCGTTCGCTCCAGCACGGTTTTCGACAAGGAAGTTTTGTCCAGTTTGGCGGGTCAACGCGGTTGCGAGCACTCGGGCGATGATGTCGGTAGCGCCTCCCGGAGAAAATGGAATGACCATTCGCACGGGACGCGAAGGATAGGATGATGGAGAGTCACTTGTAGATGTTGCATTGGCGTTCAGTGCGATGACTGCAGCCATTGCAGCAACAAGCCTGAGTGTTTGTCTCATAAAGATGCTTCCTAGTTTGGCTATAGTTGACTGCAGATCGATGGCGTGGCTGGCGATCCGGTGGAATAGAAACAGGAAATCGCTCACGCCTGTCTCACTTCACCGCAGCGTTTTGTGCCGAAAGTTGAGCCCACGCTCAAGCCAGAAGCAGCATGATCCATGCCAACATGACCGTCATCGCGCGATGGTGTTCGCTCGCTGACGCACTCCATTGAACTGAGAATCCGCAACCTACATTATTAGCTTGATGAAGCGTCCGTCATCGCGCAGAAAACTCTTGGCGTCACTCATCATTACGCTGATGGAAGTAGGTCGTCATTTTGCAAACTGTTAGGCGCATTCAGCCGTTTGTACAAGTAAGAGCGCGAGATGCCGAGTTCTTTGGCTGCTTTTTTCTTGTTGCCACCGGTCCGACGCATGGCCTCAAGAATCATCTCGGACTCGATCTGGTTTTTTGCCTCATGGACATTCGTCTTATTTTTCGAGAGAGCCAGAGGAACGTTACTAGGTGGTTGGTTGCCAAGCGGTGGATTTGCTCCTTCAAGGCCACCAAAATCTGAAACGGACAATATATGTCCATCACAGAAAATAGCTGCCCGTTCAACCGCGTGCTGCAACTGCCGTATGTTGCCGGGCCAAGCACATGATTGTAGAAATGCAATCGCTGACTGCGCGATTGCTTTTTTCGGAGCCTGGTGCCGTGCAGCAAATGCTTCAAGAAATGAATCAACAAGTTCTGGAATATCTTCTAAGCGATCCCGTAATGATGGCAGATGCAGCATTACTGTACTTATGCGATAAAACAGATCCAATCGAAAGCTGGAGTTCGCAATCATGGATTTGAAATCACGATTGCTAGCTGATATAAGCCGAAAGTCAGAGTGTCGAGTGCTGTCTCCACCAATCCGTTCGAATTGGCCGTCTTGCAAGACACGAAGTAGTTTGACTTGCATGTCTATCGGCATATCACCAATTTCGTCAAGAAACAATGTGCCATCATCTGCTGCCTCAAGTTTTCCTTTGCGGCCTTTACGATCAGCGCCGGTGAAGGCGCCGGGCTCGTACCCGAACAGCTCACTTTCCACAAGATTTAACGGCATGGCTGCGGAATTGACTAGAACGAGCGGTTTGTCGTTGCGTGGGCCTAGCATATGAATCGCATGAGCAACCATTTCTTTGCCTGTGCCGCTTTCTCCTACCAGCAAAACTGGAACATCAAGTGGGGCCACACGCAAAATATCTTCCTTCAGGCGGTGCACGGCATCGCTGCTGCCTACAATCTGATCAAGCCCGTAAGTACGATTTTTTATACTGGACAACTCACGCTTGTAGAAGTTCAGCTCTTGCTTGACACGCGCCAGTTCAACCATTAACTCCTTGATGGTGTCTGGCCCTTTGAACATGACCTGTCCAATTGCCGCAACAACCCGCTTGTTGCGGTCAAAGATGGGGAGTCGTGTAACTACGCGTGTGACGCCATTCATTTCTTGCAACTGGGCTACCTGCCCCTTGCCAGTAGCTGCGATTTCGTGCAGTTTGGTGTTCTCGATTACCTCGGTTACATGACGCCCGACAGCATCGCCGTGTTTGATCCTGAAAAAACGCTCATGGACCGGACTCATATAAGTGATTTTTCCGGCTGGATCAACCACCACCACTGCTTCATACGGATTGGTAATGAAGTGCCTGAGAACATCCTCGGCTGAATCAACAGTTGTCAGAAACTCTGTCAGCTCATCGACTTCCTGAGCGTCAAAGATCAAAAAGCACACCGCATCTCGCGTCGGGATCGATGCTACCGTCAGAGGCCGCTCGAACTCCGTTAGCGCATAGACACGCTTGATGCGGGTGCGTGTCAACCAAATCTTGCTCAACGAACTGCAAATCAGTTCATCCTGGCCAAGACCGCTGGCGAACGTGACAGCTCCGTCATCATTCAGAACGAGAATACCTTCCGCTTCGCGTCTCATATTTTTACCATGTTGCGAACACAAACACACGCATGAAAGTGTCCTATACGACTACACGATTGGCCAGCTAACGACAGTTCGTTGTTGTAAAAATACAACAACCCTAAGCGTTTCACGCAGCGCTCATCATATAGGGCGCACGGCATAGCTTACATGCTGCACGACATCACAGTCAATTGACTACATGGCTTACGCAAGTCGCATACCAAGCGATTGGCACATCCCTTGCAGCGATGTTTGCCATTGATCATGAGCTACTTGCCCATTTGTGATGGACACGCTGAACACACTTCCGCTTCTTGCTCCGGGCTCAGGCCACCAGTGTCTTGACGGTGTCCGGATATTGGATTTCACCACGTCGGTGGCGGGGCCATATGGGACGCTCTTGCTGGCCGACCTGGGAGCAGAAGTCATCAAGGTCGAAAAACCGCAAGGTGGCGACGACATTCGCAGTTGGGGCCCCCCATTTCTCAGCGGTGAATCGCTATGGTTCCTGAGTGTGAACAGGAACAAGTTGAGCATGACGATCGATTTGACTCAGCCGGAGGGACGTCGCATTGCGCATGACCTAGTCCGTCAAACCGACGTTGTTGTGCTTAATACAGCGCAACGTGTTCAGGAGAAACTGGGGCTTGATTACGCTACACTGAAAGCTTTGCAACCGGCATTGATTCATGTTTCGGTCACGGGATTTGGCCTGCATGGAGAGCGGGCGGATTTTCCTTGCTACGACCTGATTGCCGAAGGCTACTCAGGCATCATGCATTTGACTGGAGAGGCAGAAGGGCCGCCGCAGAAGGTCGGCACGCCAGCATCTGATTTGCTGGCTGGGCAGGATGTTGCCATGGCGACGCTAGCCGCGCTTTTTGAGCGTCAACGCACTGGCAAAGGCAAGCAAATTGATGTCTCAATGGTTGCAACATCTGTCCGATTCATGGCTCCACGAATCGTGCCTTACTTAGGCTCTGGCGATGCTCCTAGGCGCTCAGGTGGAACCGATTCAGTTATTGCCATCTACCAAGTTTTCGATACCGCAGACGATCCCATCACGCTCGGACTTGGTAATGATGCCATTTGGCGGCGATTCTGGATAGCAGTTGGCCGCCCTGATCTCGGTGCACAGCCAGGCTTCGAGACCAACGCCAAGCGGCGCGAGGCGCGCGCTCAGATCGTCAAGGTGATTGCGGAAATCCTTGCAATGAAGCCGCGTGCGCACTGGTTGTCTTTGTTTTCCCAGCACAGGATACCGGCAGGGCCGATCAACAGCATCGACCAGTTGGTCAACGATGCACCGTTGCGCAAAGACGGAGTGTTCTTCGCGGCCCAAGGCACCGCTGGTCGCGTGCCCCAAGTCGGCATGGGGATTCGGTTTGATGGCGATGGTGCGGCCTACCGTTCCCCGCCGCCAACGCTGGGGCAAGACACCCGGCGAATTCTCAGCGAGCGTCTTGCCATGTCACCCACCCGCATCGCGCAACTTATTAACGCACACATTGTATAGATGGAGAGCAAATGACATATTCAGAAATTCTGTATGAAGAAGACGGCCCGATCGGCACGATCACCTTGAACCGTCCGCATGACGGCAACATGTTCACGGAAACCATGTGCCACGAAATCCGTGATTGTATCAATGCCATCCGGCGCGAGTCTCGTACGCGCGTGATCATCATCACTGGTGCTGGCGACAAATTTTTCTGCGCTGGCGGTCGTAAAGAGGGGATGCAGAATACCACGCTATATGCCGGTGTACTTCCCACGTTGGAAATGTATGAAAGCATTGATCGTCTTCAGAAGCCGGTGATTGCTTCAGTCAATGGATTTGCAGTTGGCGGAGGCAACGTGCTTCAAGTTGTTTGTGATCTCACCATCGCCAAGGAATCCGCGATCTTCCGCCAAGTTGGCCCCATGGTTGGCAGCTTCGACGCTGGATATGGCACCTGGTATTTGGAGGATTTGGTGGGTAAAAAGCGCGCCAAGGATATTTGGTATCGGAATCCGAAGATCAGCGCAAGTGAAGCGTTAGAAATGGGTTTAATCAACCGGGTCGTCCCTGACGATCAGCTGAAAGTAGTCACGCGCCAATATGCACTGGAAGTCGCTGAACGCGGCGCATTCGCACTAGCTTCACTCAAAAGTGCGTTCAACGCTCGCCACGGCGGAGTCAGCGGGTTGTCGCGCATGGCGCATGACTTGCTATTGCGCGGCTACCTCGAAACAGATGAACATCATGAGCTTGCCGCCGCTTTCGCGGAACGTCGCAAGCCTGATGCATCCAAGTTCGGGCATTGAGATGCAAAATATTCTGACGCTTCACAACCCGCAAAATGCGCGGGACTACTATCTGTCGGGTACCTGGCAGCAGGAAACATTCTATACACTGGCTCGCCGGCATGCACGTGAACGGCCTTCGTCATGCGCCCTGCGCGATGCCGAATACCGTTTAAGCTGGCGGGAAGTTGTCGAGTGGGTTGACAGCGTAGCTGAGGCATTGCACCGCAAAGGATTGAAACCAGGCGACCGTGTCGCGATTTGGCTGCCCAGCATCGTTCATGCGGTGATTATCTTTCTGGCATGTTCACGCAACGGCTATATTTGTTGCCCGTCATTGCATCATAACTATACTGTCGAAGAGATTTGCACGCTTCTCAACCGCATTCAGTGTCGGGCACTTTTCTGTATGCCAGGTTATGGCGCAGATTCGGATCGTAATTCGATTATCGAACATATTGGCGATGTTCCGACACTGTCATCTGTCTTTGTCCTTCCCGATCATGTTGAAGCTGACGTGCCGTTACCTGCTGGGGCGCTTTCGTTTCCGGAACGTGAGCCACCGCCAGTTCTCACAGCGCCGGATCTGAACCCCGATAAAATTGTCTATTTGGCCTTTACATCCGGCACCACAGGCCAACCCAAAGGGGTAATGCACAGCGACAACACGCTGTTGGCAAACGGGCGTGCGCTGGTAGAAGATTGGGGACACACGGGCAGTACCGTCTTGCTCACCCTCAGCCCGATGAGCCATCATATTGGGACGGTGGCTCTGGAACAGATGCTTGTGGCCGGTCTTGAACTGGTGTTAACTCATCCGCGCGCAAGCAAACATGTGCTTGAGTGGATTTTGGAAACACGCGCCACCTACGTGATGGGCGTTCCCACCCATGCAATAGATATTCTGCAAGCCGTACGCGAACGCAATATGAAGACGCTTGGCGAGGTTCGAACCTTCTACATGGCCGGCGCAGCAATTCCTCGCGAGGTCGCGCAAAAATTTGTAAATTTGGGTATAACACCTCAAAATGTATATGGGATGACCGAGAATGGCTCCCACAACTACACGATTCCCACGGATACGCAAGAAACCATTGTATCAACATGCGGGCGCGCCTGCCGAGGCTACGAAATAAAATTGTGGAAACAAAATGCTCCGGACGTCGAGGCCGAGGCCGGTGAAATTGGAGAAATTGGCAGCCGTGGCGGGCTTCTGATGCTCGGATATTTCAATAATCAAGCCATCACTGAGGCATCGTTCAACGTGCATGGCTGGTTCATGAGCGGAGATTTAGGGAGCATCAATGAGAACGGCTGCCTTGTAATTGTTGGCCGCAAGAAAGACCTGATTATCCGTGGCGGGCATAATATCCATCCTGCGCGCATCGAGGAATTGATATTGCGCCATCCGCTGGTGAAGAGCGCCGCAGTATATCCCGTTCAGGATTCAAGACTAGGAGAAAAAGTGTGCCTGGCGGTCATTACGAGTTCCGGAGAGAGCCTCGATCCGAACACAATGCTGGCGCACCTCGCCGATTGCGGCCTGTCTAAATACGACATGCCTGAGTATTACATCGAACTGGATAAATTCCCGCTGACCGCCAGCGGAAAAATTCTGAAACGCGACCTCGCTGAACTAACCCGGCGCGACGTGCTGAAACCCATGTCTGTTCGCCATCGTGTGGAAACGGCTGTTGGAGGATGAGTATGACAACCGACTTACGATTTGATGGGCCGTATGCAGTGCTCACGCTGAATCGGCCTGAGGTGCTCAATGCGCTTGAGTTTGCCACAATCAGGGAAATTTCCGGCATTCTTGATCAAGTATCAGCCTCCAATGCGCGCGCCTTGGTTGTTACTGGCGCTGGCCCGAAAGCGTTTTGCGCTGGAGCCGACATCAAGGAATTGATGAACCGGGATTTGATGGCGCAACGGGGCGGCGCCCAACTCGGTCAACACACCTTCGGCAAGCTGTCTGCATTGCCGATCCCATCGGTGGCGGTTCTACACGGATACGCCTTTGGGGGTGGGCTGGAGCTGGCTCTGGCGTGTACCTTTCGCATTGCAACCGCGCGTGCACGCATGGCGCTTCCCGAAATCAAGCTCGGGCTGATCCCAGGCTATGGCGGCACGCAGCGCCTTGCTCGCCTCATTGGAGAAGCGCGCGCAATTGAAATGGTGATGTCCGGAAAAAGCCTCAACGCCGCTGAGGCCGAGCGTTGGGGCTTGGTTAATCGGATCGTCGAAGAGGGTGATCCCGTCGAACTTGGCAAAACTTTTATGGCCGAATTCATTGGCTACAGCCGGTGCGCATCATTGTTCGCGCGCGAGGCCATCGTGCGTGGCATGGCCGTCACGCTTCATGAAGGTCTCGGCATTGAGGCCGATCTTTCCACTCTTGCCTACCAAACCGGCGATGCCGCCGAAGGTATGCGTGCATTTGTAGAAAAACGTCCCCCGGAGTTCAAGGATGCTTGACGACCGAGCCGATCATCGCGTCATCGTGGTCACTGGCGGTAGCCGTGGCATTGGCGCCGTCATTTCGACAGAGCTTGCTCGTGCGGGTTTTCAGGTGGCTTGTCTATCCCGCTCTGGGAAAGCACCAGACACGATGAGTCTGAGTGACGCTGCCAAAGAGCGTGTTTTTCCCATGCAATGCGATATCACTAACGCGGCTTCAGTACGGAGCACGTTTTCTGCCATTGCTGAAATGCATCAGGGCAAGCCGATTGCTGGACTTGTCAACAATGCCGGAATTCATCTGCAAGGCCCCTCTGCCACTTTTGCAATCGCCGATTACGAGCGGGTAATAACCACCAATTCCACATCTGTCCTAATTGCGAGCCAGGCAGCGTTTCCTTACTTATGCAATGCTGGATCGTCCCTGATTGTGAACATCGGATCGTTTTATGACAAGCTTGGCGTCAAGGGAAATGTCGCCTATTGCGCTTCGAAAGCCGCCGTGGCCGCTATCTCGCGCTGCCTTGCCGTCGAATGGGTGCGCCATGGCGTTCGCGTACTGACTGTCGCGCCAGGGTATATAGAAACCGATCTAAATCGGCGCGAGCTTAATGAAGGTCCCTTGCAAGCTTTTTTGAAAAAACGTGTTCCCACAGGCGGCCCGGGTCAAGCCAGCGACATTGGTCTCTTCGTCACAATGCTTTTCCAGTTGTCAAGCAGATTTCTGACTGGGGAAACATTTTATATCGATGGCGGCCAAGGAATAACACTTTAGCAAAGATGGTGAACTCATGAATATTTTCGAGCGTATGGACGCTGGACTGGTGCTGTTGGATCATGAGAGGATGCTTGTAAACAGTGTGCGAGATCTCTGCCGGACGCAAATTGCGCCACGTGCAGTCGATTATGATCGCACCGGTGTTTTTCCATGGGATAATATACAAGCCATCAACACCTTGGGGTTAAACACAATGTTTATCCCTGATGCGTATGGTGGTGCACAATTGTCATTTTTGTGTTATTTGGCTTGCGTGCGTGAGATTGCAAAAGCGTGCGCTTCGACTGGCATTATATGGGCAACGAATTTCCATGCGATCAAGCCGTTGATCGAATACGGAAATGAAGAGCAAAAGCAGCGTTTACTGCCAAAGATCGCTCAAGGCGGACTGGCTTCTCTTGCCATCACAGAGCCAACGGCCGGCTCGGACGCAACCGGGATGCGCACCACTTTCACGCCCAGTGGCAATGATATTATCATCAGTGGTGGTAAAACCTTCATCACCAGCGGCGATGTTGCCGATCAATTTCTGTTGTTTGGAAAATGGTCGGAGATCAGCGACCCAAAGGCAGCCATTTCTGTATTGATACTGGAAAAAGGAGTAGACGGATTACGTATACTCGGCACGGAACGCAAGATGGGTATCCGTGCATCAAGTACGGCAAGCTTGGCTTTTGATGGCTGCCGAGTTCCGCGCGCCAACTTGATTGGCAAGCCGGGCGACGGCCTTAAGATTCTGTATGGATCCCTGAATCGCTCGCGCCCGAGTGTGGCCGCACATGCGCTAGGTATTGCTCGCGCCGCATTCGAAGATGCAGTGGATTATATCAATGAGCGCCGGCAATCCGGCAAGCGCATCCTAGAGTTTCAGGGTATTCAGTTCATATTGGCTGACATGGCATCGGAGCTCGCGCTTTGCGAGTCGTGGCTGTGGCGCCTTGGTTCCATGATCGATGCTGGCGAGCAGGATTTTGGCATTGAGGCATCAATTCTCAAGCAGCGTGCGAGCGACGCGGCCATGCGTATCACTACCGATGCGGTGCAGTTATTTGGCGGGTATGGCTACTGCAATGACTATCGCGTTGAACGATTGATGCGTGATGCCAAGATTACCCAGATATGGGAAGGCACCAATCAGATACACCGACAATTGATCGGACGCAGTTTTTTGAAGAAATAGGAGTTGATTATGACAACTATCCAGACTGTGGGCGTCGCTGGTGCGGGCACCATGGGTGCGGGTATCGCTATCGTCGCTGCACGAGCGGGCTTTCGTACTATCATTTTCGATACGCGTCAAGATGCCCTTGACCGCGCGAAAGAACAAACCGATGCCTTCCTGAGAAGATCCGAGGAAAAAGGCAAGTTGCCTTCAGGTGCTGCCGCAATGGCCTTGGCCCGATGGCATGGCTCCACTGACCTCCAGAGTCTTGCCCAATGCGATATCGTGATTGAAGCAATCTTTGAAGACCTAGCAGTCAAGCAGCGTCTTTTCCAGGAACTCAACGCGGTTTGCCCCCAATCGACGATCTTTGCATCCAACACATCAACCATCTCGATTACAGAGATTGCAGGTGGCAGCGGGCGCCCCGATAGCTTTGTTGGCATGCATTTTTGCTTGCCCGCGCAACTTATGAAGCTCATCGAGATGTCGCCTGGACTCGCGACCTCGCCTGAAGTGTTTCAGCGCGCATGGGAATTTGCACAAGCCTTGGGACAGAAACCCGTAGCCACGCAGGATACGCCTGGATTCATCCTTAATTATTTCTTGATTCCGTTCAATAACGATGCGATCCGGCTGGTTGAACAAGGTGTTGCTGATCCGAAGGATATTGACGTGGCCATTAAAACAGCCCTCGGCTATCCCATGGGGCCGCTGGAACTACTCGATCTCGTCGGCATGGACACACAGAAGTTGCTATGCGAAGCCATGCATGGCCTCACGCACGAGCCACGCGCCGCATGTCCTGCGCTCGTTCGCCGGATGATCGCTGCCAATCGACTGGGCAAGAAAACAGGCCAAGGCTTCCATACCTATGGCGATACCAAGATATACGGAGCCTGATATGTGCTACCAAATCGTACAAGCCGGTGACAGCCGCTCCTTTCCAAGTCAACACGCATTCTACGAACGTGCTTCGCCCGAAGGCAGTGGTATTGTTTTCCTTGGTACGGATGCCGGGAAAGCTTACGCTCGCACTGCCGCACTCGATGCCCGTATCTTTGTTGCAATCGAATTGGGAACCGAGTGTCTAGGTTCGCACACCGGAGAAAGCCGAGGGCTTGAAGGTTCCAACGTTGTAGGCTTCGCGCGTTTTCGTTTGGGTAACGCAGCGCCAAGCAATCTGATTGAATTGGTCAAGCAACCGGGCACACAACCGTCTGCGCTTGAAGCTGCCAAGACGGTGTTCCAAGCGGCAGGCTTGGTGGTCGCCGTCTGCAACGATTTTCCAGGTCGGATCGTCGACCGGCTGATTCGCCCCTATTTCAATGCGGCGCTGCGCCGCCTGGATGAAAAATTGGCAAGTGCTGACGATCTCGACAAGACTTTGTGCCTGGGTCTGGGCTATCCGGAAGGACCTATTTCCCTGCTGGAGCGAACCGGCCTAGAGCATCACTACAGTGTGACCCAAGCCCTCCATGAGGCTTTGGGCCAAGAGCCTTACGCACCGGCACGTCGTGCACGCGTTGCCGCCGAGCGAGCAAAACGGGGGGGCGCATGACACCACAGCCTCTTGCTGGTATCAATGTGCTGGATTTCAGTACGCTACTGCCAGGTCCGTTGTGTTCGCTTTTGCTGTCTGAAGCCGGCGCCAAGGTTATCAAGATTGAGCGGCCAGGTACTGGCGAGGAGATGCGGTCCTATACGCCGAAGTGGGGTCGCGACAGTGTCAACTTCGCGTTGCTCAACCGCGGGAAGAAGAGTCTGACGCTCGACTTGAAAAATGCGGGCGACCGTGCCGTACTCGAGCCGCTAATCCAACAGGCCGACGTGCTGGTCGAGCAGTTCCGTCCCGGTGTAATGGCGCGACTGGGTCTCGATTACAACACCTTGGCAGCCAAAAATCCGCGTCTTATTTATTGCTCGATCACCGGCTACGGGCAAACTGGTCCGAAGCGCGATGTTCCCAGCCACGACCTTAACTACATCAGCGACGCTGGTTTGCTTGCGTTGTCAATGGGAGAGCCTGCACATCCGGTAGTGCCACCCGCATTGATTGCGGACATTGCCGGCGGCGCCTACCCGGCGGTGATGAACATCAGTTTTGCGCTGATGCAGCGCGAGCGCACCGGTCGCGGCTGCTATCTCGACGTGTCGATGGCCGATAACGTGTTTACCTTCATGTACTGGGCGATAGGCGAAGGGGTTGTTACCGGGCAATGGCCGGGCAACGGCACTGCGCTTGTCTGCGGCGGTACGCCGCGCTATCGGCTTTATCCGACGGCAGACGGACGCGTCGTCGCGGCGGCCCCGATCGAACAAAAGTTCTGGGACGAGTTCTGCGTGTTAATCAACCTCGATCCGGCATTACGGGACGACAGTCGCGACACGATTGCTACAGCACGCCGTGTCGCTGAGATCATCAAGTCACAGCCGGCCTCGTACTGGCGCGCGCAATTTTTAGGACGCGACTGCTGCTGCTCAATCGTCGCAAGCCTCAAAGAAGCGATGGAGGATCCGCACTTCCGCGCTCGCGGTTTATTCGACCATGCACTTACCAACGAGTCCGGTCAACGTATGCCGGCGTTGCCGGTGCCAATCGCGCCAGCTTTCCGTGTGCCCACCAACGTCTTGAGTTCCTCGCCGCCGCTTGGCGCGCATAACGCCGAGTTCAAAACATGAAAGCAGTTGTCGTCAAAGCGTTCGCACCGTTCGACCAGGACCAAATCGGCGTAGGTGAACTGCCCGATCCCACGCCGGGTAAAGGAGATGTCGTCATCGACGTAAAGGCGGCGGAGATCAACTATCCGGATATCCTAGTCATCGCCGGCCAGTACCAGATCAAGCCACCGCTCCCATTCTCGCCGGGCAAAGCTGCGGCCGGTGTTATCACCGCAGTAGGCGAGGGTGTGACCGACTTATCGGTCGGTGATCGCGTTAGTGTGCAAGTCGAATATGGCGCCTATGCGCAGAAGCTCAAAGCGCCGACAGTTAACGTATTCCCCATGCCGAATGGCGTGAGCTTCGTCAAAGGCTCCGCACTCGGTCTTGTCTATCAGACCGCGCATTTTGCCCTCGTCGAGCGTGCCCGCATGCGCAAGGGCGACAACGTCCTCGTGCTCGGCGCCTCTGGCGGCATCGGTGTGGCCAGCGTACAGTTGGCCAAAGCGCTCGGCGCAGGAAAGGTTATCGCCGGCGTGTTGGGCGAGGCCAATGCAGCGGTAGCACGCCACCATGGTGCTGATACTGTGATCGACTTAGGTGCTGTCGATCTGCGTGATGACTTGCGCGCTGCAGTGCGCGCCGCAACCGCTGACCACGGCGTCGACGTGGTAATCGACCCGGTTGGCGGAGCAGCAAATGCCGCCGCTTTGCGAGCAATGGCTTGGCGCGGACGTATGGTCATCATCGGCTTCGCCGCTGGCGAGATTCCGACAATCAAGGCCAACTACCTGCTGGTGAAAAACATCGAAGTTTCCGGCCTGCAATGGTCTGACTATCGTGATCGTGATCCCGCCTGGGTCAAGCGCGTGCAGGCCGAAATTTTTGCGCTGCACATTGCCGGCAAAATTGATCCTTTCGTCAGTCACACCTTCCCGTTGGAACGCTTTCGCGAGCCTCTGTTATTGTTGCGCGATGGCAAGGCGCAAGGAAAGCTGATCCTTGAGATTTCTTGACTGCTGCAGCCTGTATATTCGCCCAAAAGAAATTGCACGGTAAGCGGTCGCCTCTACAAGCGCCTTGAGCGTTAAACCGGCGCGATGACATAAAACGACCTGCCACACCAAGCCAAAAGGGCATGGTATGTCCGCACGTAAGTCCGATGCCGCCTGAGTGTATACCAGCACGCCACCAAAGACCTCTCTCAAGCCGTTGTACGATTATTTCGCGGTACGGTGGAATGCGGGCTAGTCGACCTTAATGCCGGCCTTGAGAACCACGTCGCGCCAACGCTCAGTTTCGGACTCCACCATCTTCGCGAGCACTTCGGGTGTGCTTCCGACAACTTCCAAGCCTCGCGCAAACAGTTGCTCTCGAAACTCTGGCTCACGTGCCATCGCCATCAGTTCACTACTTAGACGATCGATTATAATTTTGGGCGTCTTTTTTGGAACGAGCAAGCCATACCAGCCCGTGACCTCGAAATTGGGAACCCCTTGCTCCATCAATGTTGGGACATTCGGCAACAGTGTGCTGCGACTCTTGGTGGCGATAGCAATCGGACGGAACTTTCCGGACTCGATCAGCGGCATTGCACCGCCCAACGTAGCAAACATCACGCTCAAGTTACCGCCGATGAGATCGCTAAACGCGGGAGCCTCGCCCCGATAGGGAATGTGGTTGACCTGAATGCCGATTTGGTGGCTAAGAAGTTCCATTGCGAGGTGAGCCGTCGATGCATTGCCAGCGGAACCATATGCCAGCGAGCCAGGATTGGCGCGCGCCGCCGCGACAAAATCGGATACTGTTTTTGGCGGCGCCGCCGAATTGCCGACCAACACCATCGGGAAACTGGCGATCAACGTAATTGGCACAAAGTCCCTGAGCGTGTCGTACGGAAGGTTCTTGTACAGACTCGCGTTCACACTCGCCAAGCCTTGGCTGACCATGACTATGGTGTAACCGTCCGGCGGCGATTTAGCAGCGGTCTCCATGCCGATGATCCCACCTCCTCCGGTTCGGTTGTTGACAATCACTGCCTGCCCCAATCGTTCCGACAGGCGCTTGGCAATTAGCCTAGTCAGCACATCGGTTAGCCCGCCGGGAGCATAGGGTGAAATCAATGTGATCGAACGATCAGGATAGTCACTCGCAAGTGCACTGTGATCAGCGAAAAAAACGGCAAGCGTCATGTTCAGCGCAATGACGAGGAATCGGATATATCTCACGTCTGTCTCCTGTTTAAATCCTGGCTTGAGTTTCCTAGTTTGTCTCCCCGACTAGCCCCCTTGACTTGCCTTCGCCATCGGTGAGGGACTATGGATTAGCGATGGATAGAGTGTGTACAAGGTTACCGCATCAATGCCAATCACGTTCATGAACTACAGCGATTCTCCACGCAGGAACGGTGGTCCAAAGCGCGCACCCTCGTCGGCTGCAGGTTGCTCGATTTTCACGACCGCGGTGGCGCCCATGTTGGCTAGAAGTTGCTTCACGCAATGGCGCGCCGGCGGTACAGGTACGATGCCTTCATTTCCTGCACCACCGTGCCGTCCTGCTTGATGATCTGGCGCAGAAACTTCACGACGCCACGATCGCCTTTGCTGCTTTCCTTTGTCTCCAGAACCCTGGACAGCAGACGGATCGTGTCGCCGTGCTTGACCGAATTGAGCATTCGCCATTCGTCGATCTGAAGCAACGCGAGCAGCGTACCGTCATTAACGCCGGTGGCGTACTGCAGGCCCGCCGACACGGCGTACACAAGGGGTCCGTGAGCGATCGGCTCCCCGAACGGCGTGGTCTTGCAGTACTCGAAGTTCGTGTGAACCTCGTTGAAATCACCCGACAGGCAAGCAAAGTTCACGATATCTGTCAGCGTGATGGTACGTGCGGGCGTAACGATCTCATCACCGATCGAGAAGTCTTCAAAGTAGCGCCCGCGCGGCTTGATTGCAGTGCTCATGTGAGTTCCATTGAATCAACTGTTTAAAACTAGGCTTCGGTCAGCCCTTGGCATTGGCCAAGATGACCGTGCAGTGGGAAGACAAAATACCGCCCTCGTTGTGAACGAGCGCGACCTCGGCATCTTTAACTTGGCGTGGCCCGAGACCTCCGCGCAACTGACGCACGGCTTCGACGATTCCGAGCAAGCCGCCCGCAGCGCCCGCATGAGCGTGCGACAACATCCCGCCGTGCGTATTAACCGGCAGTTTTGCCCCGATCCGGGCCTTGCCCCCAGCAAAGAACGCACCACCCTCCCCTGGTTTGCAGAAGCCCAGCTCCTCCAGTTCGATGATCGGCACAATCGTGAAGCAGTCGTACAATTCAGCTACGTCGACGTCGCACGGCCCGATGCCTGCCATCTCGTACGCGACGCGCCCGGATTCGGCGGCACCGAATTCGGTCAGGCTCGGCGCGCACATCAGGTGCTCGTGGGTGTGGAACTCGCCGATACCCTGCAAGTAGGCTGGCTTGCACTTGAGATCGCGAGCGCGCTCGGCCGAGGTGACGATGAACGCACCGCCAGCATCCGAGATCAGGCAGCAGTCGAGCATGCCGAACGGATCTGCGATGGGTTTGGCATCGAGCACTTCGTCCAGCGTCACCGGTTTCTTCATGTGCGCGTTGGGATGCAGGAGCGCATGCACCCGCGTGTTTACGGCCACATGGGCCAACTGCTCGCGCGTGGTACCGTGCACATGCATGTGCCGCTGCGCAATCATTGCGTAGTAGCTTGGGATAGATCCGCCGTAAGGCTGCTCGAAGTAAGGATGGCCTACCGCGAGCAGGGCTGCGACGGCGGCATCGCGCGTCTGGCCGGTGGCCCGGTTCTCGCCGGCGCATACCAAAATGATTTCCGCTTGGCCTGCCGCGATCGCCTCCGCCGCATGTTTGAGCATAACAGCCGGACTGCATCCTCCCACCACCATCGATGCGTTATAGCGGGGCTGGATGCCGAGGTATTCGCACATCACCGATCCGAGCATGAAATATGGCTCGGTGAGCGAGTAAGCGGTCAGCAGACCATCAATATCGGAGACCTTGAGGCCGGCGTCGTCGAGCGCGCGCCTAGCAGCCTGCGCATTGAGACCTAAGCCGGTCATTTGCGGCACACGTCCGATGTCCGACTCGCCGACGCCGACGATCGCAACCTTGTTCTTCAACGAGGAAGGCTTCTTCATCGTCCTCTCCTCACAATGACACGATCCGGAACTGGGGGATCAACGCGCCATCGCCCCTGTCCTCGAATGTGAGCATCACTTCATCGCCGATCGACACGGACAGCGCGTTGTCGCCCAGCACGTTGGCCATCATGCGCGGTCCTTCCGTCAAGTCGATCAGCGCCACGACGTAAGGCACGCGCATGGTGAATGCAGGCAACGATGCCCGGCGAACCACCGTGAAGCTGTGAATACGTCCCCTACCTTGCGCCTCAATCCATTCCAGCCGTTCGGACCAACAGGTCGGACACATGTGGCGTGGCATGAAGTGAACCGAGCCGCAGTCCTGGCACTTACGAAGCAGCAGCCTGCGTTCGCGCGCCGCGTTCCAATAAGGCGCCGAATCGGCATTAGCGATCGGCATGGGGAGTTGCTGATCCACATCTGTCTCCTGTCGTCTCTTCGGATGTATCCGACGCGGTTTTCTGGGGTATTGCGGCTTCGCTGTGACCGTCGACTTTGCGTTGGTGACGATGAACTGCAAAGGACATGCCATGCCGATGGAATCGACGCAATGCCATTCTTTGCTCCACTGAATAACGGCTCTTGCACCGTGACAAAGCGCCAACCGCGCAGCCGTGGACACATCACAGCCAGGGTACCTGACTGTCTGTTGTATGGCAATCAGATGTCAATCACACACACATCGTGTTCTCCGCGAGAACACTCGACGCGCCGCTTCAAGCGTTGATCATGCGGCACGCTTTTTGCATCACTCCAGTCCAGGTTTCAGCCGTGACTCAACGGCGCACGCATCTGAACCCTGTTGAACTATTGGAGACACGCATGACTGACACCACTTTCGGCGCCGGAGCGCTGGCTGGACGCATTGCGCTCATCACAGGCGGAGCGACTGGCATCGGCTTCGGCATTGCCAAGGCGTTCATTGCCGCAGGTGCGACGGTCGTCCTCGCGAGCCGCAAGCTCGATCTGCTCGAGGGTGCGGCCGCCGAACTGCGCAGGCTCGGCGGCGAAGCCATGGCCCTTCGGACTGATGTGCGCAACTACGACGAGGTTGCTGCGACGGTTCAGGCGACCATCGACCGTTACGGCGCGCTGGACGTCATGATTGCCAACGCCGCTGGCAACTTCGTGGTCCCAACGTCCGAGATGTCCATCAACGCTTGGCGTGTCGTCATCGACATCGACCTCAACGGCACGTTCCACTGCGCCCGGGCCGCCTACGATGCGCTGCGCACCTCGCACTTCGGCGGCCGCCTGATCGCGATTTCGACGATGCGGGCACTGGAGGGCTGGCCAGGATGCGCGCATGCGGGTGCGGCGAAGGCCGGGATTATGTCGCTAATGCGCACGCTAGCCGCCGAGTGGGGCCCCGATGGCATCCGCTGCAACACCATCGCTCCGGGTGCCATCGGCGATACGGAAGGTGTAAAGAAGATCTACGAGGACCAAGGCGTTGCCAAGCGCGAACTAGCAACAATTCCACTCGGCCGATTCGGCTACGCACAAGATATCGCTCAAGCCGCAGTGTACCTGTGCTCCGACGCCGGCGCTTACGTGACCGGCACGGATCTGGTGGTCGATGGCGGACGCAGCCGGCGTCACGTGCGCGTGACGTCCTCGGCACCTGATCGATAGTCAGCCACCGAGCTTCCTGTCGCAACCCCCTCGATGACCCACAAATGACTTCGCCTGATCCCCCTATGTCTCCCTATACTGAGCGAACCGCCGATTTTCCTGTTCACAAGCCGCGACCTGCAGGCGCCGACTTGGCGCTCAGAGGGATTCGCATCGTCGATTTCACTCACTACATCGCCGGCCCCTTCGCCACGATGATGCTGGCTGACATGGGAGCCGAAGTCGTGAAGGTCGAGTTTCCCGGCAAGGGCGATGATTTCCGGCAGTACCCGCCTTTCAAGTCCGAGCTGGATGGCGGCCCGCCCTTCATCTGGGCCAACAGGAACAAACGTAGCGTCGCGCTCAATTTGAAGTCTGAAGAAGGTCTTGCGCTTGCGCGCGAACTGATCGCCAAAGCCGACGTCGTGGTCGAGAACTTCTCGACGGGCGTGATGGCACGTCTAAAGCTTGATTACGACAGTGTTCGGCTAAACCACCCTGGACTGATCTATTGCTCCGTGTCGGCGTATGGCCGCGAAGGCAAATTCAAGGATCGGCTTGGCTTCGACCCGATTGCCCAGGCGGAGAGCGGATTCATCTCGCTCAACGGTTACGACGACCGCGACGGCGTGCGGGCGCTATCGCCGGTGATGGATATCAGCACGGCGCTGATCACCTGTAACGCCATTCTGAGCGCGTTGGTCTCGAAAGCGCGCACCGGAGAAGGCCAAGCTGTCGAGGTATCCCTTTTCGACAGCGCTGTGCTGATGACGGGCTATGCATCGCTGCAAGAGATCTTCACCGGGGTACCGACGCGCCGCACCGGCAACAACAGCCCCGACACCTGCCCATCCGGCGTGTTTCACACTTCTGACAGATCCTTTCTGATCAATTGCGGCAACACGCAGATTTTTCACCGACTGGTCACACGGGTGGTTGAACTCCCACACATGGCGAGCGATCCTGCCTATGCCACCAACAAAGACCGCCTGGCCCGACGTAGCGAAATCTTTTCGGCACTCCAAGCCGTCTTCGAGAAGAAGCCATGGTCGCATTGGCTGCCGTTGCTGCGTGCCGCAGCCGTCCCCTGCGGGGAGTTGCGAACAGTGGGAGACGCGATCCGTTCCCCTGAGGCCCGAGAGCGGAATATCGTCACGCGCATACCACATGCAGTGATGGGCTGGCTGCCCAACATCGCACTACCGATCCGCTATTCCAGAACGCCGCTGGCCGATCCTGTGACAGCACCGCGGATCGGTGAGCATACGGATGAAATCCTGCGCGACTGGCTCGGAATAGCGCCTGATCGCCTAAGGTCTTTGCGACAGGCCGGTGTCTTTGGTCAGCCCACCGCTCAAAGTGCTCAATAGTTGCGATTGCACGGCGGCTCAGAATTCAATCGGCGCGAACAATCAGGGCGCCGAAATCCATCGGAACGCGCCTTGGCCCATGGCCAGCACGGCACCTTCACGAATCGACGTGACAAGGATGGAGCAGAAATACATCGACCTGCCCCGCTTGACAATCTCGGCTCGTGCACGCAGCCGCGGCGTTTCTGCGAGCATCGCCGGTGCCATAAAACTGCAGGCGAGCGATACGGTCGATGCCCGCGGCAACGATTTCGGCTTGGCGCCTGCCCACAGGCCGGCCACATCCATCAACGTCGTCAGAACGCCTCCATGCACGGATCCGTACCGATTGCACAGTTCCTGCCGAATATCGACCTCAATGACGGCAACGCCTTCCGGAGTCTCCAGGTGCTCAAGGCGCAACAGTTCGCCAAAATGGTTCATCAACATGGGGCCTCAAAGATTCATCTGCTTGGCGATCACGTTCTTCATGATTTCCGCAGTGCCACCGCCAATCGGTCCAACCCTGCAATCACGGTAGTACATTTGCATCTCGTGCTCCATCATCCACGCGGCGCCTCCCATGATCTGCATCCCCATATCCGCGCAGCGGACGTTGCTCTCGGTGGTGCAATAGACCTTGGCCGCCGACGTCTCGAGGGTCGGCGCGAGCCCAGCATCCAGCATGTCGGCGGCCCGATGCAAGATCGCCAGTGCGGTCTCGTACATGATTTGCATCTCGGCGAACTTGTGTGCGATCACCTGAAACTCGACGATCGGCCGGTCGAACTGCCTGCGCTGCGTCGCGTAATCGCGCGCGTAGTCAATGATGCGACGCATATTCCCCACGGCCGATGCCGCCAGGCAGAGCCGTTCCAGATTGAGTCCCCGCATGAGCGCCTTCCACCCCTGGTTCAGCCCGCCGAGCACTTGGGCGCCCGACACGCGGACACCATCGAAGAAGACCTCGTTGGTGTGAATCATCCGCCGACCCATTCCCTTTAAGGGCCGGATCGAAACGCCGGGGCTGTGAGCATCGACCAAGAACAGCGTGATGCCCCGGTGCCCTGCCTCAGGATCAGTCTTGGTCGCCACCACCAGGTGGTCCGCCACGTGGGCGCAGGTGATGTAGACCTTCTGGCCCGTAATCACGAACTCATCGCCGTCAGCGGCGGCGGTGGTACGGATAGCGCTGACGTCGCTACCCGTGTCCGGCTCGGTAATGCACAGCGCGAGCTTCACGCTGCCGTTGATGACGCACGACATAATCCGCTGCCGCAATGCCGACAAGGCATTTTGGCAAACCTGCATGCCGCCGTAGATGACCGTGGTCAGCCACGCGCTGGCCATTTGCGCGTTGTGGTACGCGACCGTTTCCACGAAGACCGTCAAATCCTTGTACGAACCGCCGGTACCGCCGCAATCCGCCGGATAAGGTAAACCCATCCAGCCGGCCTTGGCCAAGGCCGCATAGGCGTCGTGCGGGAACTCGGCGAGTTCATCTAACTCCCGGATCTTGGACCAAGGGAGCGTCGATTGCAACAGTGGCGGCAGGCTCTCGGCGATCATCCGTTGCTCGGCCGAGTAGCCGAACTCTCGATGGTGGTTCATGTCCGTCATCCGATGCTGTTTCAAGGGTTATAGCCCAAGTTCGCGCGCGATCAACTGCCGCTGAATCTGCGACGTGCCGCCACCTACCGTCGCGTTGCGCGCGTCGCGCCAGTGCCGCTGGATACTGTGATCGGTGGTGTACGCATGGCCTCCGAGAATCTGCATGCCTGCGGCCGTCACCCGCTGCAGCATTTCCGAAACGTAGAGCTTTGCCATTGTGGCTTCCTTGCGACAAGGATGGCCCTGGTCATAGCGCCATGCAGCGACCGCTGTCATCCAGCGACCCGCTTCAAGCTCGGTGGCCATGTCGGCAAGGCTGTGCGCGACGGCTTGAAACTGCCCGATCGGGCGACCAAACTGGCGCCTCTCGCGTGCATAAGCCAGCGCTTCGTCGAATGCGCTGCGCGCACATCCGATGTAGTTAGCCGCGAGCGTGATCCGCTCACGTTCGAAGTGCCGGCCGATGTAACCCCAGCCCTTTCCTTCTTCTCCGATCAGGAACCGGCTCGAGATGCGCACCTCGTCGAAGAATATCTCGGTCAACCCTAGAATGCGGCGTCCGATGACATCAAGACGGTTGATCGTGATCCCGGTCAGCGTATTGGGAACCAGAAACAACGAGATGCCTTCGTGGCGGTTCTCGTGGCGGGAGGTTCGCGCGGCGACAATCATCATGTTGTCGGGCGCGTGAGCTCCACTTGAAAAAACCTTCTGGCCGCGTAAGACCCAGCCATCGCCCTCGCGGTGCGCCGCGGTCGTCAGCGATGCGGCATCTGATCCCGCGCCAGGTTCGGTCAGACTGAACGACAGCTTGAGCTTGCCTTGCACCACCTGAGGCAGGATTTCTGTGCGCAGATCTTCGCTCGCGAAGTCCGCAAGGATCATCGATCCCCAAGCCTGAAGACCGATCCGGGTGGCGAAATCGACGCTTGGCCGGGCGACCTCCTCGAACAGGATGGTGCAGTCCATCATCGAGCTGCCGAGGCCGCCATAGCGGCTCGGCACCACCATCGCCACCAATCCAGCTTCGACCATGGCTTGGTACACGCCCTCCGGAAAGACACCGTCGCGATCCCACTCGCGAACCTTGTCGACAGGGCACAGGCGTTGAACCAGCCGTTCGATCGCGGCTCGCATCATGCGTTGTTCGTTGGTCGGTTCGAAATCCAGCATCTCATAGGTCTTTCATCGTTGAAGTGTTCTCAGTCCTTGCGCTTCAACGCGCCGCGCATCGCCTGGATGGCGTTCCGATGGCCGGCAGTCGTCGTGGCCAGCGCAAACGCCTCGGATTCGTGCGCCAGCACGTGCTCGAAGCCGGCGGCCCAGTGCTGCGCGCACAGTGCCTTGGTGAGCATCAAGGCCTCCCAAGGAAGCGTCAGTAGTGAAGCCGCCAGTGCGCGACTCGCGGCGTCCAACTGCGACGATGGAACCACGCGGCGCGTCAAGCCGATGCGACGTGCTTCCTCGGCGGTTAGGCTGCCGCCGTTGAGCAGCACGTCGAGGGCGATCGCCGCCCCGGCCTTGGCCTGAAGCAGCATCGAAACCCCACCATCGGGAACCAGGCCGAGCCGGACGAACGGGAAGACAAGACTGGCGTCATCAGCCATCACTAAAAGGTCGGCTGCCAATGCGAGCGACGCGCCGCCGCCCAGCGCACGCCCCTGCACTGCAGCAATGGTCGGCTTGTTCATCCTGATCATCGCTAAGTGATGCGCCTGAGCCACTTGAATGCGCTCGCGCCATGCGAGAGCCGTTTCCGGAGCATCCAGAAGATCGGCACCAACACAGAAATCGGAGCCTTCTCCGCGCAACAGGACGATCTTAATGTCGTCGTCACGTGCCATGGCGGCCAAGCCATCGCCGAACGCCGCGCGCATCGACGGTGACAGAGCATTGAGTTTCGCCGGCCGTGACAGCGTGATCACGCCAAGCCCACTGGACTTCTCGATTAGTACCTGGCCCATACCGTCCACAACGTCTCCTTCAGTTCAACCTAGAAACGGCAGACGTTTCTAGGTTCAGCCCCGTCATGATGCAACGACCATGCCACACGCTGTCACGTCATCCGTCAACGTCCCGCATCAGGCGAACTGTCACTAATGTGAACACAACATGACTGTCGTGTGGACACTCATTGTCGTGACTCCCTGGACGGGATAGGTTGTGCATGTTTCTTGCATGGGCGCTGTCTATGAGTACATCTACCAACACATCCGCCGCGCCTCTCGATGGCATCCGCATCGTCGACATGACATCTCTCGGCATGGGTCCATTGGCCGCCCAGATCCTTGGCGATCATGGAGCCGACGTCATCAAGCTCGAGAGCCCGGACGGTGACATCTTCCGACATGTGCTGCCGCGGCGGTCCGAAGGCATGAGCCATACCTTCATCCAGTTCAACCGCAACAAGCGCAGCGTTGCGCTGGATCTCAAGATGCCCGATGGCAAAGAGGCGATGCTGCGCCTGGTCGGCACTGCGGATGTCGTGCTGTCGAGTCTGCGTCCGACCGCGATGGCCAGGCTCGGCCTCACCGAGGCCGCCCTGCGCGCCGTCAGGCCGGACCTCATCTACTGTGCCTGCTATGGTTACTCGGAGAAGGGGCCTTACGCCGGGCGGCCAGCGGCTGACGACACGATTCAGGCGATGTCTGGCCTCACGGGCCTGCAGCAGATGTCGACCGGCCAACACCAGTTCGTTCCATCGGTCATCGCGGACAAGGCCGTCGGCCAAGCGGTGGCGAACGCAGTCATGGCAGCCATCATCCATCGCTTGCGCACAGGCGAGGGCCAGGCAATCGAGGTTCCGATGTTCGAAACGATGGTGGCCTTCGTGATGCCGGAACACGTCGCCGGCCGGACTTTCGAGCCACCAATCGGTGGAATCGGCTACGCCCGCATCCTGGCAGCGCAACGCCGCCCCCACAGAACCAAGGACGGCTACCTGTGCATCATGCCCTACACTACGGCGCAGTGGCAGCGCTTCTTGAAGCTAATTGGCCGGGACGATCTCGCAAACGATCCCGATATAGCGGATATGGGCGGTCGCAGCCGTCGATTCGAGGAACTGTACGCGGTAATCGCCGACGCAGCACCGTCACGCAGCACGGACGAATGGATTGCGGATCTCGTGCAGCACGACATCCTGTTCGGCAAAATTAACACTCCGGACGAACTGCTGAACGATCCACATCTGCTGGCGATGAACATGTTTCCAACCGTTGATCATCCTTCGGAAGGCCTGATCCGCCTTCTGGGTTTTCCCATCAGCTACTCTCGGACACCGAACCGCCTGCGGCATCTGCCGCCGAAGATTGGTCAACACACTCAGGCGCTTTTGCGCGAACTGGGGTATTCCGACGAGGAACTCCGAGCGATGCAGGCGCGCCGTGCAATTATCTGCGCGTAGATGGGTGCGGATAGTAAACACTCCATGTCCGCACTGACAACATGTGCATGCACCACGGTCACACGCAGTCGTGTGTAAGCTGGCTACATTATCATTTTCCCCCGCCGGCTCGACTTCTCCGATCAACTTATCATTTGGTACGGTACTTGCGGATCAAACACACTAGGCTAACATGAGCCGACCGGCGCTACCCAAGGAGACACGATGACTCGACCGTTGGTAACCACCGAGCAGCAAGGCTCTGTACTGCTCGTCAAACTCAGCAGCCCTGAGAACAAGAACTCGCTGACCATTGAACTGCGCGAGCAGCTCGGTAAGGCTATTGCTCTGGCCGAACGCGAGCGCGGTATCCGCAGCGTTTGCCTGTGCGCGGAAGGAACGTCTTTCTGCTCGGGCGGCGATTTCAAGATGCTTCAAACAGCCAGCGCCCCTTGGCCCGTGCATCGGCGCTTTCGCAAGTACAGCCAGTGGCTGACACCGCTTATCACGCTGGAAAAGCCCGTCGTCGTCGGCGCTCAGGGCTATTGCGTCGGTGGCGGCATGGGCCTGGCGCTGACGGGAGACGTGCTCATCGCGAGCGAGAGTGCCAAGTTCGTTGCCGGATTCTTCCGTCTTGGCGCCCTTCCCGACATCGGAACCATGTACCAATTGCCGCGACTCCTCGGAATGGCGCGGGCCAAGAACTTCCTTTTCGGCGGCGACACGCTCGACGCTGAAGAGGCGCTTGCGCTGGGGTTGGTGCGCAAGGTCGTGCCGGATGCTAACCTGCAATCTGCATGCATGGAAGAAGCCGCGCGGCTCGCAGCCGGGCCGGCCGAAGTCATGGGACTGGCCAAGCTCCTGATGGCCCGTAGCTTCGAGAACTCCCTAGAGCAGATGCTGACCTACGAGGGGCTCGGGCAAGCCTTGGCCATGTCCAGCGTCGAGTTTCGCGAGGGATTTTCAGCCGCCCTGGAAAAACGCCCGGCCGACTTCGCGAGCGCCGCAGCAGCCGATGCCAATAAACGATGACTCAGCCCCTCTGCGAAGAAGTGTTAAGGTTCTCGACTTCTCGACTTCTCGACACTGTTTCCCAGTCTTTATGCCGCCCTGCTGCTTGCCGGAGTCGGCGTATATGTGATCACGACGCCTCGCTTGAACGCTCCGCAATAGAACAACCTTCGCCGTATTCAATGCCGGCAAGCGTAGCGTCACAATCGATCTCAAGAACGCGCAGGCACGCGACGAGCTCCTAAATCTGGCCCGCCAAGCCGACGTAAAGGCAAAACGTTCCCTCAGGCAGCTGGCGGCCGATCTCGAGAAGCACCTGATTCGAGACGCCATGAAGCGATACCGCAAAAACAGGAAGAAAGTTGCCGAAGAGATCAGGATTTGGCATGCCTATCTGTACACGCTCCTCGGTGAGTCGGGCCAGGAGGAGTTGTAAAAAGAAACATGCTCAGTCCAACCGCTTCATCGCGAGGGCCACCACCGCGTGGCAGCCCGATCGCCGCTACAGCTTGATGCCAAGATCCTTGACCAGCTTGGTCCAGCGTGGCACTTCCGCCGCGATGAACTCCTTCAGTTGCTCCGGCGTACTCGATTCAACGATGGCTCCCATCCCTTCGATTTTCGCTTTTATTTCGGTGTTCGACATGGCTTTGACCAGCGCGGCGTTGAGCGTGTGAATCACATCCTTGGGCGTGTGCGCCGGTACCATAATCGCATACCACGCCGTGAGATCGAATCCGGGAAAGCCTTGCTCGGCAACTGTAGGTAGATCGCTGACGACGGGGACACGCTTGGCGGATGTCACGGCCAGCGCGCGCAGTTTTCCGCTCGGCGTCCAATTCATGCCCGCAAGAATGCTGCAGAAGATGACCTTGACGTTGCCCGCGAGCGCGTCGGGCACCGACTGCCCATCCCCTCTATAGGGAACATGCTCCATTTGAACACCCGCCATCTTCTTGAACAACTCGCCAGCGAAGTGGGAACTGGTCCCCACCCCACCCGAAGCATAGGGCAGGCTTGGGTTCGCCTTCAGGTAAGTAACGAGTTCCTGGATGTTCTTCGCCGGCACGCTTGGATGAACGGCAAGCATGTTGGGCAGGAACGTGAACAGCGACACCGGGTCGAAATCGGTGGCCGGGTTGAAGGGCAGTTCGCTGAATAGTGCCGCATTGGCGGCGAGCGGACCATTGGTAGCGATGAGAAGGGTGTAACCATCGGGTGCGGCCCGCGCGACAATCGCCGCGCCGACGTTCCCGCCAGCACCCCCTTTGTTGTCACTGATGACCGGTTGCTTCAACTCGATAGCGAGTTGAGTCGCAAGGAGCCGGGCCATCGTGTCCGTGGGACCGCCTGGCGCAAACGGTATGACGAGCATCACCGGTTTGGTTGGGAATGGTTGGGCGTTTGCGGGTAATGCCCATGCACCGGCCGCAAGGGTGCCCATGGCGCCGAGAAAGTGTCGCCTATCGAATCCGATCATGTCTTTGTCTCCTTCTGTGGTTGAAGCCATCTTGCGCCTGCAGCCAAAGCGCCAAATGGAATCGCGAAGCGGTGCAACATTAGCGACAGGTTGTGCGAAACGGATTCGAAGCGATATCAATTTCGCACGGCGCACGTCTTGGTGCCGCTTCAATGGGAGCCAAAGCAAGCTACGTGCCAGAGAGCGTCATTCCTATGACAACCAGAAACCCCAGGCAGCAGGGGACTTCCAGCATTTCGATTGGGCAGGATGCCATCACGATGCGCTTGCCCACATGTATTTATCGGATGTCACGTTTGTTTCCACAATATGAAAAACATTCGTTTGCACAAGAACTGTCTTCACAGAAGACACATCCACCAACACAATGTGTTCCCAACATTGGAAAGAATACATGTTGCGCCAGCATCTTTCCTGCGTCCGATGACAGGTTACAGACTGGCATTGTTCTTGCATAACTAGGTCCGCGAGATCGCCCATGCGTCGGCGACTGCGATTCACAAGGGTCAAGAATAATCGGAGATACTTATGAAGATAACTGTACTATCTGTGCTGCGTTTTTGTTCTCTCGCTGGCTTCGTGACGCTTTGCCAGCCAGTGATTGCCGCAGAGGAACCCTTCCGGATCGGGGTTCTTGTGGACATGAGTGGCGTATATTCAGGAATTGGCGGTCCTGGTGGCGTGGAAGCTGTGAAAATGGCTGTGAATGATTTTGGTGGTAAGGTCTTGGGACGGCCTATCGAAGTCTTGAGTGCTGACTATCAAAACAAAGTGGACATCACAGCTGCCCGTGCGCGCGAGTGGTATGACCGCGATAACGTCTCGATGATTATTGAGTCCACAGACTCTGCCTCTGCATTAGCTCTTCAAAAGCTTGGTCTTGACAAGAAGAAAATTACCATTTTTGCGGGGTCGGCGACCACTGACCTAACTGGCAAACAATGTTCACCATATGGCATACATTATGTCTATAACACTTATTCGCTAGCGAATGGAACTGCGCGTGCAATTATTGACGAAGGGAAAAAGAATTGGTTCTTCATTACTGCCGACTACGCATTTGGCCATTCTCTTGAAGACAATGCAACCGCAGTAATAAAGCAGGAAGGTGGCAAGGTGGTCGGCAAGGCTCTTCATCCGTTATCGACGTCGGACTTTGCTTCGTATTTGATGCAGGCGCAATCGTCACCATCTGAAGTGATCGCCCTTGCAAACGCAGGCCGCGACACACAAAATACCATTCGCCAGGCCGCACAGTTTGGCATGATGAATGGCCAAAAACAGGTTATCGCGCCACTGCTGATATTTGATACTGATCTGAAGGGTGTAGGATTGAAGTCGGCGCAGGGCCTGGAATTTACGACGGCATTTTATTGGGACTACAATGACAAGACGCGTGCATTCGGCAAAAAATATTTCTCGCAAACGAAGATGATGCCGACAATGGTTCAAGCCGGGATGTACTCAGCAATCATGCATTACCTGAAAGCGGTGCAAGCAGTCGGCAGCGATGACGCTGGAAAAGTTATGGCACAGATGCGAGGTTCACCAATCAATGATTTTTTTGCCCAGGATGGTTATATCGCAGCCAATGGACAGATGTTCCACGACATGTATCTCGCCGAGGCGAAAAAGCCGTCTGAATCTAAAGATGAATGGGATTTGCTTAAAATCCTCAAGGTTATCCCGAAGGACAAGGCGTTTGAGTCATTGTCGCAAAGTGCCTGCCCGCTGAAGTAATAGCACCAAGCAAAAAGAATGTCCACAAGCACAAGTGCAGACGTGAACTCCGCTGACAGATCAGCCATGCCTCGTATCCGAATGCAAGGAAGTGCTAAAATGCCGAACCTGTCGCTGCACCGACCATACCGCCGTGCGCACAGACAAGACCGTTACGACAATTCTGCTGCCGACGAATTGAGGCCGCCGTATAGCATGCGTAATGGGTAAAAAAACAGGGCACGACAGACTTTATGAGTTCCGACATTATTTTAGAAACGCACGGACTGGTCAAGGAGTTCAAAGGATTCGTCGCGGTCAGCGATGTCAACCTCCGGGTTCAGCGCGGCACGATTCATGCGCTAATCGGGCCAAACGGCGCGGGCAAGACCACGTGTTTCAACCTGCTCACCAAATTCCTGGCACCCACTTCAGGCACGATCGCGTTCAACGGGCACGACATCACGCACGAGCGCCCTGCGCAGATCGCGCGGCGC
>Ga0209628_10000246_pt1 | contig 32296 bp, 30 predicted proteins | sample TergutCu122P4_FD_187285 | JGI IMG/M metagenome (GOLD analysis project Ga0209628, IMG submission 187285) | Cubitermes ugandensis P4 segment gut microbial communities from Kakamega Forest, Kenya - Cu122 P4 (SPAdes) (version 2) | ecosystem: Host-associated > Arthropoda: Insects > Digestive system...
CCGATCTGCGATGACGCGCCCTAGCACGGAGATGTCTGTTTCGGCGGCTATGTCCGCCGGCTTGAATCGTTGAGGCTCAACGAGTTCCGCTGGGTACTGCTGGTTCTCGCATAGGACGTCGACCATCTGATTAAGGCGGATTATCAAGCGGCGAACGGCTAAACGGCCGCTAACCCGCAAGACATAGACAGAGCCTGATCGGATGGTTGAGTCGGCCAAGTCAAAAAATACACGGTCATTGGGTTCGGCATACCCTTTCATCTCAGAAGTAGCGATCCGCAGCATTCCGAGTGGATGCTCAAGGTCATCGTGGGGGATGAATGAAGACGGTATCTCAATCTCAACATTCCCGCTTTCCGAGAAAAATGTTACAGTCGACGTCTGGCCGCGATCTTGTTTTTCTCGCTCAATGGGAATTTTGCCAAGTAATTGGTCCATAGAGCAGTGAAAAATATCGCACAGTGAGAGCATATCCTCCACGCTTGGGAGGGCTTTCCCGGTGACCCATCGCTGAGTTGTGCTGAGCGGTCTTCCAACCAGTTTGGCAAAGGCATTGCCACGCCCGTGATTTGGCGCTGGAAGGCCATGCTGGTCGAGAAGCTTATTCAGGGCCTTGGCGAAGTTTTGGGAGGTTTGGGCGGCCGACATGGCGAGTCGATGTATCACGATGTACTAGAGCAGCAATTTTGGAACAGTACGCAACACACAATAAATTTCTCTAACTTTTATAGGCATGTATAGGCAGGAGAAAAATGCTGACGATCTCCCCAGAAAGAGTGATGGACATCCATCTCCTTAACCAGGAATTTCTACAACTTGCCGCGAGCGCACAAAGTGGCGGCGCTTTTGGCTTGGATGATGAAACATTCGAAGAATTAAAGTCCTTGTCTGACGAGATGATCGTAAGAGTCGCCGCGGTGGACCGCCTCCTCTTCACTGTCGGGGATCGGGCGGATTCTGTGGCAACTGATCCAGTTCCTCAGGGCGTGCCGCTGCTGGTTGAGCGCATGCGAATCATCGTGCGCGATTTTGCCAGAGAAGACCCCGGCTTGGCTGTAAGTTACCTTAATGCAAGTAGGGATAACTGTTCAAGCCTGCTGAAGATGGGCTTTTCACAGATCCGGGAAACGTCGCAGGCTGAAACTATCAAGATCATCCCGCTCGGGACGACAGCTTTCAGGATGCTGGCCAAGTTGGCAACACCGTCTGAAAGGACTCAGTATGTGGCGCTTGCAGCGAACGACGATTGAGACGGACGCCCAACACACTCAAGATATTGCCAAACGGATATCTCGGGAGGTAGACCTGGTGCACTTGTGCGCCAGAGGTGCCAGGATGCCGACTATCCGGGGGTTGATTGGGCAAGTCTCTGACACCAAAATCAAAGAGATCAACCAACGCTTTCACGGCAAGCGCAAGGGGCCAAAAACCCGTGGGACTGGCTATTACACGGAGACTGTGGACAGACGGCGGGACTCCTCTGTGATTATCAGTCTGTACAGGCGACTTCAGCATGCAGGTTTGCGGGAGGTTGCCCTTTATGTCCAGTTGCACAATATGTATCTGCGGGAACCGACGGCCAGCCCCGCCTATGACATTGACGAGCTGATACGGCTGATATGCGCTGTAGAGATGGGCGTTCTTGTTACTGACCGCTGTCTCAAGTGCGGCGCGCTAATAGTGTTGCAGTCAAACGAACGTCATGCGGAAAAGTGCTGCTTCATCTGCAATCTCAACCTCGCTTCCCCCTGCCGCGTCAGGGGCAGTTCCACAGCCCCCATCAAATTCCCAGCGCCTGAGAAAATTCAGGAAGTGATCGACGAACTCGTTGGGCCCCTCAAGGTGGCTGCCCAGTTGGTGATGTGCGGCGCCCGGCCCCAAGAAGTTGGCCTATTTGCGCCGGGGCAGGAAGCGTTCGCGCGCAAGCTGTGGCCTGTAATTCTTGGTCAGCCGGCACCACAGGGGCCACATCCATTTACCTCGTGCTTCTACATCGAGAAGCGTGAACGCCGATGTCACGCAGCCTACATCATCAAGACCTTCCTCCGGCTGAAAAACAATGGCTTGCAGGGGGGAGATTTATTCCTTTCGCTGTACAGATGCTACCTGTCCGCATTCAGCAAGTCCTCCGAGACACTGCACTTCTCGCGCATCCGAGGGATTGTGCACTTCTACCTGCAAGATGAAATGAAGCTTGTACGGTGTGACGATTGCTGTGGCAGCTATATGATCTTGGCTGATGAACTGCCTGGCGATCAGACTTGTCCTATCTGTCGCATGGTCGCCCATGCGGAGAAAGCTGAACCGGTGACTGTCAAGGTGCAGGTTATGGCAACACCGAATCAATTGGCGGTGCCGCCGCTGCCTGGCGCTAGCAAACGCCTGCGCCAAGAAAAAAAGCACCAGGAAAACCCACGATTTAGCACCGCGATTTAGATCGCGCCGGGGAGGATGATTCCTCCCCATGCTGAATTCAATCCTCCGGTTTTTCCGATCTGGGGCTGTTGCCCCAAAGACATCCAGGAACCACAACACAACCGCCGCGCCGTCCAAGCCGGTAGCGGCCGGCGTGCCAATTTACCCCCCGGTTGATCAAGGCGTCTCGCTTGGCAAGGCCGACGCCGTTATTGCAACCCAGACCGAGATGATCCGACGGCTGAAGTTGCTCGCCGGCCTCTCAAGTCCTGAATTTGAGCTTCTCTATGGGGATGTTCTGCGTTCCCTGGCAAGGCAGATTGATTTGTTGCCGGCCTCAGAATCAGGCACGCACATGGGAGCGGGGGGATTGTTTCGCCTTGCCCTGGAGATCGGGTTTTTCTCACGACAAGCATCGGAGGCGGTTATTTTCGCCGGGCGTGCTGGCGTTGAACTCCGGCGCGGCTTGGAGCCGAGGTGGCGATATGCAACCTTCCTCGCCGGCCTGTGCTGCGAATTGCATCGCCCCTTGAGCCAAATGATCGTCGTTGCCGAAAACGGCGAAGCGTGGCCCGTTCATCGCATGGGGCTGGCGGAATGGCTCGAAAGCATCGGTGCGACACGCTACTTCATTCGATGGGTGAAGGAAGGCGGCTCTTTTGCTGGCGGCGCTGCGACTTTCCTGGCGACGAAGATCATCCCGGAGGCATCGTTGCAGTACTTGCAGGAAGGACACCCAAGCATCATCCCGGCGATGCTGGAGGCGATGATGGCCGATTCTGCATCCAAAGAGAATCAGATTGCCGAGATTGTCGGGCGCATCAGAAGGAAGGTTTTCGAGCGGGATCAGGTTCTGGCACCTCAAAACTACGGAAAGCTGACGGTCGGAAGTCAGCTTGAGCCCCACCTTATCGATGCAATGCGCCAGTTGGTAGCCAACGGAACATGGACGATCAACGTCAAAAAATCGCGCATCTGGTTTGGCAAGGACGGTATGTACATCGTCTGGCGAACAGCGGCCAAGGAGATCATTGAGGTTCTCGACAGGATCGCGGTTTCCGGTATCCCGCGCGATCCGACAACCATTGCCGAAGTGTTGCTTCGCGCCGGCGTGCTAGCGGCCGATAAGTCTGGTGATCTGTACTGGAAAATCAAACCGCCTACCTCGAATGACGAATATGTCGCGGTCAGGTTGGCGAATCCAAGCACGCTGCTGGTGGCGATTGAGGACAATCTACCGGGCGCTCTGGATATCCAGCTGAGTGTTGGCGGAAACCCTGATCCCTCCCGGCAGCCCCCAATGGGCGGAGGGATTTCTACGCCTCCCGTAGTGCCAAGCATCATCGCGCCGCCGGTTCCTGCTGAAGCGATGCCGGCGGTGAGTGCTCAAGAAAGCGCCGCAGCTGACCTTCTTCCGCCGGCGTCAGCGCCAGATCCGGCGAACTCGTCGCCGAAGCAGCCGAAGCTAAAGCCGCTAGCGGAGGAATTGCAGCCCGGCGCAATCACGCCTGTTCAGGAATCGATGGCTCCGGCTTTGCCGGAGGACGTTGCCCAAAGGATGACAACGCTTGTCCGGGAGGCGGTTGCGCAGATAGTCACGGACTACCGGGAGGGCAGGCTCGAAGAAACATCTAGCCTCTCGAATGATGGCTTGGCGATTTCCCTGGAACAGATGGGCTCCTACGGAGCGGATCTGACGAAGGTGATTACCGAGCTACATGGCCTCGGATGGCTTTGGGTTGATGCGGCAAATCCCAAGAGAAAGATTCACATGGCGCAGATCCGCGGCAAATCCGTTCAATCCGCCATTTTCAAGCGACAGGTCGCGCAAGACCTCGGTTTCCTTGTTTAGTAGCTAGTCAATGAAGGCATACGAGAACCTCTTCCGTCCGGCATACGAAGCAATCGCGGCCTCCTGTTGGACAGTCGTCGGGCTGTTGATGTTCTACATCGCAATCTTTACCAATACGCCAACTAGCGCGGTCTGGTACATGGGCAGCCTGTCGATCGCGTTTGCAGTTTGGCGCTGGCGGCAAACACTCGCATTGTGGACGTTCAAGATTTCCCTCGCCGGCAAACCCTTCCTTTTCATGAAGCAGTCTGTGCTGTCTGCCCTGTGGAAGCGCAAGCCAAAGCATCTCTGGATGGGGTTCGGATTCGAATGGACTCCAGAACACACTCAGCGTGCACTGGAAATTCGCCGCAGAGCCGTGAAAACGATCATGCCACCAGAATGGTTCATGAAGTTGAAGGGAGTTAAACCTCTTGACGAGACTAAAGGGGCGCCTTGGATTCATGGGCTTGAACCAAAGGAGCAGCAGATTCACATCCCGCTGGATGTGCTGGAGGGTCATGTGCTGGTGTTCGGAACAACCGGTTCCGGGAAAACCCGCCTACTGGAGACCGTCATCAGCCAGGCCCTTGAACGAGGTGAGGTCACGATCATTATCGACCCGAAAGGCGACAAGGAATTGCGAGACATCGCAAGGCGAGTCTGCGAAAACTTCGGGAGGAAAGATGCCTTCCTCCAGTTCCACCCGGCCTTCCCGCAACAATCGGTACGTATTGACCCACTGAAGAACTGGGGTCGATCAACCGAGCTAGCTTCCCGGATTGCCGCCCTGATGATCAGCGAAGACAGCTTTCAGGCATTTGCTTGGCGAGCGATTAACCTGGTAGCGGATGGCCTGATCTACGTCGACCGTGCGCCGACATTGATCACCCTACGCAAATTCATTGAGGGTGGCCCCGATGCATTGATGGAGCGAGTTCTCAAGGCTTTTTTCGTGCGGCACATGGCACGCTGGGAAACCCTGGTTACGCCGTTCCTGGAAAAGGCTCGCAACGGCAAGCTGCCGCTAAAACTCTCCGCGTCAGCTACGCCGGAATTGCTCGCCTACATCTACTTTTACCGTCATGAAGTGCCAGATGAAAAGCGGGATCAGGTAGTGGATGGCCTGCTCTCCATGGTAGAGCACAGCCGCGATCACCTCTCAAAGATTCTGGCCTCGTTGGTTCCGTTGCTCGTGATGCTCACGGCTGGCGAACTTGGCCCGCTCTTGTCGCCGGACGCGGACGATATCGACGATCCGCGGCCAATTCTTGACACCAGGAAGCTTGTGGCTGCCGGGCATGTCTTCTATCTAGGCCTGGATTCCTTGTCAGACGGGACGGTTGGCTCATGCATAGGATCAATCCTGCTCTCCGACTTGGCGGCAGTTGCTGGCGAGATTTACAACTACTCCGAAGGCAAGCCAAAGAGAATCCAACTCATCGTGGATGAGGCTGCCGAGACCGTCAACAAACCGCTCATCCAGCTTCTCAACAAGGGGCGCGGCGCTGGCTTTCTGAGCTGGTTGCTTACGCAAACCTACCCTGATTTTGTTGCGCGCATGGGGTCCGAGGCGATGGCCGCTCAGATGCTTGGCAACTGTAACAACCTCATTGCTCTGAGAACGATTGACAGCGCAACCCAAAAGTACATCGCCGAAAAATTCGGCGAGACAGAAATACACCTTGTCTCGCGTTCCCACGCGGTTGGTTCAAGAACCGATGACGGTGGCCTTCATTTCACCGGGAACGCGTCCGAGAGTCTGCAACACAGCTCCGTAGCCATGTTCCCGCCGGAGTTGCTCGGCAAGTTGCCCGATCTCCACTACATCGCCTCGGTCGCAGGCGGACGAATCATCAAAGGCCGATTGCCGAAAATTATTGAAGGTTGAACGAATGGAAGCCGTATCGTTAAAGCGCGTTTATGACTATGAAGTTAGCCGGAGCGATCTCATCTCGCCAGAGCAATCCTTGAGGGTAGCTCTGGCCCGCTCTGGAAAACGGAATTTTGCCAAATCGATTTTTTTCAACTGGCCAAATCTCGAGAACGCTTCCAGAAAACTGGCTGCATTGGTGACGCATCATTTTCCCAACCAGAGCGGGAAGGGGTTTCTGCTGGATGAAGCCTTAGTGTCTGCCTGTGACATCTACGAGACGACGGTAGAAACCGACAGCTTTACGCGCCGCATGGCGCTGTACCTGAAAACCCTCTTGGACGAGACGGCAGACCGGATTCTGTACTGGGATTCACACGGCATTTTGTCAAATGGGGATACGGTTGCGTGGCCGGTAGGGGGGATGGCTATCCAGGATTGGGTCAAGCGCAAAAATATCGACCGCATCGTTTTTACCCCGCGCAAGGCGCAACCGACGAATGTGGAGCGAGAAGCGGCCAGGGTTGCACTTGCTTCCGACGTGATGACTTACAACGATCTGTTGCATGTGATCCGGCTGGGGAAACAAGGGTAAGGCATGCAGAAACACAGTCTGTTGTGGCTGATCCTGATAGCCGTGTGCATCCTGGTCATGCCCGCGATATCCACGCCAAGGGACATCATGAACCGGGTGGTCCACGAACTCGGGATGATCGAGTCGGTGTTGGGCAAGGCCGAGACAACGAAGGTAACGACCTTGGCGACCAATATCTACAACGCCGTGTTTATTGAGACTGGCTTTTTGCAGACATCCAAACGGGCAATGGTCACGGAAGAGGAAAAGGCGCATAGCGAGGAGGCTTTCGGTCAATCACTGCGCAACCTCTCAAATCGCACCAACGATTACCTGCTTGGGCTGTCCGCACTGTGCTTCGCGTCCTTGGTCCGGATTGCCATCTTCTTCGCTTGGCTGCCATACGTCCTGCCATTCTTCTTGGCGGCCATGGTTGATGCTGTGGTCAGGCGCAAGGTCAAGTTCGCTACGTTTGGTTATTCGAGTCCAATCAAATTCTCGGTCGCGGTGCATCTACTGATCATCGTACTGTTCCTGCCGATTCTCTATCTGGTGGCACCGCTTCCAGTGACACCACTCTTCATACCGTTCTGGGCGCTCATATCGGCAATTCCGATGATGACGGCGATTGCCAACACCCAGCGAGTCTAGGGGCCGGACATTTCACATAGGGGTTTGGGCGTTTTAGACCCGAGTTTTTCGAACCCAGGAAACCTAGACTTTTCGCATGGATAATCAAGCAAAAATTCGCCATGGATGAGCAAACAAGACTTAATGCCCACGAACTGCTTCGCAATGCGCTGATGCCGACTTCTCATCTCCTGGATGATCCATTGGTCCAAGAGGTGATGATTAACGGTCCAAACGATGTCTGGGTCGAGCGGGCAGGACAAGAGAAAGAGAAGACGGATATCGAGATTTCAGAGATTGAAATCAACAGTGCCATTCAGCTGCTGGCAAGCCTTGAGAACAAGGATGCCAAGGAGCGAGGCAAGCATTCGATCATCGATTCTCGGCTTGAAGGGTTTCGTTTCGCAGCGGCAATGAAGCCAACCTCGTTGAATGGCTCTTCAATGTGCATCCGAAAGCACAGTCCTGTAGACCTAAATCTCGATGATTACGTGGCAGACGGTTCGATTCCCCCGGAAATGGCTTCGTTTCTCCGTGAGTTGGTTCAAAAAAAGAAGAACTTGATAGTCGCGGGTGGCACGTCATCGGGCAAAACCACATTTGTCAACGCACTAATCGGCGAAATCGATCCGTCCCAGCGAGTGATTACGATTGAGGATACCCAGGAACTCAAAGTGAAAGTCCCTAATTGGGTTGCTTTTGGTTCGAACGAACAGGATGACCTAACGACGAGGGACTGCGTTCGTTTGGCTATGCGGTACGCACCCAGCAGGATCATCGTGGGCGAGGTCCGGGGGGCTGAGGCATTCGATCTGTTGGATGCGGCGAATACAGGCCACGATGGATGTGTGGCAACCCTGCACGCCAACAACTGCACGGGCGCGCTCGGGCGTCTTGAATCTCTGGTTTTGCGCGCCGGCCTTAATTGGCCTCACGAAGCTATCAAGGCGGCGATTGCCGATGCGTTCGATTACGTGATTTTTATGGCGCGGGTGGCGCGTAAACGCAAGCTTGTCGAGATCCTGGCGATTAAGGGATTCGATTTTGAAACCAAGCGGTACATCACCGAAGAGGTGTACCGCTTGCATCACAAAGACTGATTTTCAATTATTGGAGTATCACACATGAGCGCAAGCGCTGTTCTTAACGCTTATCCCCATCACGTAGAAAATCGAAATTCCGTGGCAATCGGCGGCGCATCACTATGGATCGAGCGCGCCTTGGCTTTCCTTCCCATATTAATTGCCGTTTTGGCGATACTGGTCATGTTTGCCGAACCGGCTTTTGCGCAGGCGATGCCTTGGGAGGGTTCGCTCTGCCGAGTGGCAAATTCTTTGAAAGGGCCTGTCGCCAAGACAATTGCCGTCATCGTCATCGTCGTCACTGGCTTGCTGCTTGCTGTGGGTGAAGTCGGCGGCGTATTCAAGACCCTGCTGGGCGTACTTTTCGGAATATCGCTGGCGTTGTTTGCTGCGGATTGGGTTGGTTTCGTCGACAAGACAGCAGCCTCCTTCAGTTGCACCGTTTCCTGATGAGCTATATCCCACGCGCCTCGGCGGTACATAAATCCCTGTTGGAGATTAAAACCGTCGGGGGGGTTGAAAAGCGCATGGCCATCGCCAATGGGACGATGGCGGCGGCGCTCACCATGGGTTCGGAGCAGCCGTATTTTTTGGGCCTTGCTATTGCCATCCACTTCTTCCTCATGTGGCTGACGAAGAAGGACCCTTTCACGATCCTTGTTTACAAGCGCTATGCCGTGATGGGGGACGTATACGACCCATGGCCGAAGCGCACGATGAAACGAAACGCCAGGCCAGCGGGATTCGGCAAGAACATCCTACGCTGAAAAGACGAACATGCTGAACGTTAGAAAAATCGCTAGAAATTATGAAGAGTCTGCGCGTTCCTATGCGGAACTTGCACCTTTCATGGCGCAGATCGCGCCGGATATGGTGATCAATAAGGATGGTTCGTTACTGGTCTGCTACTCCATGGTTGGCGTGGACCAAGAGGGCTTGCCGGGTACAGAAGTGGATCGCTACGCTAACTTGGTTGAGCATGCGTTTCGAGGTTTCAACGAGCGCTTCACGATCTGGTCTACGGTGGATCGCCGGCGGATCAACGAGTACCCGGAATCGGCGTTTTCCAACCCGGTGTCGGCGTGGGTCGACCAACACTGGAAATATCAGTTTCAAACCCAGGGACAGTTCCAGAACTTTCTCCACCTCTGTGTTCTCTATACCCCGCCAAACGGTGTTGAAGGGTATTTCGAAAAAGTCGGTCATTTTGTCAAGAACGAGGGCATTTCGCCGGCCAAGGCTCTTGGCAAAGCGCTCGTGACGACCTTCAGTACGCAACGAACCTTCGTCTTCGAAGCAAATCAGTTGCAATCCTTCATCGATGACTTCCAGGAAAAGTTGTCGACATTCGAGCAAACCGTTCTCGATGTGGATCTTAGGCGTTTGCAAGATGAAAACCTCTTGGGATACCTGCATCGCCGATGCTCGCCAACCAGCTATCAACAGAAGGTAAAGGTTCCAAATATCCCGGCGTACCTGGATAGTTATTTGCCGGGCGATCAGCTGGTCAGTCGGGGCGACACGTTGCGGTTTCGCGGTGCCGAGGGTGACAAGCATATTGCCGCCATGTCGCTCAAGGATTGGCCAGACTGGACTCACCCCGGAATTCTGGATGATTTGCTCGCGATACCGGGCGAGATCACGATTTCGCAGGTTTTCCGCTTTTCCGACAATCTCAAGGCGAAGGCTTTCATCGAGGGGGTTGAGAAACACAACCGCTCAATGCAGAAGACCTTGTTTACCTATATCAAGGAAGCGCTGACCAAAGAGGAAAGCCAACAGGTCAATCACGGTCGCGTACTGCTTGCAGAGGACGCGTCGGATGCGCTGACCGAGATGACATCCCATAATCGTGCATACGGGCATTACAACCTGACCGTCGTCACCTATGGCGATACAGCAATAGAAGCAGAAACGGTCCTGCGGATGGTGAATCAAGTGCTTCAACGCCGTGGATATATGACAGTTCGGGAAACCATGCATCTGTTGTCCGCCTTCGTCGGGACTATCCCAGGTCAATGGGGAGAGTTGGTGCGCTGGCATTTCGTGTCGACCGCTAACGTTTCCGATCTCGCACCAGTGCGGACCCTGGGCGTTGGGCAAAAAACCAATGATTACTTCAAGGATCAGCGTGGTGACGGCGTAGATCAACCGGCATTGACCGTGATGTCAACGGAGCACAACACTCCGTATTTCTTTAATTTCCATCAGGCCGATCTGGCGCACGCAATATGTATCGGCCCATCTCGAACAGGCAAGTCAAGCCTCATGAACTTCCTGATCAGCCAGTTCCAGAAATACGAGCCTTGCAGCACGATAATTTTCGATAAGGATTACTCCTGCCGGATTCCAACCGTGATGCAAGGAGGCGATCACGTCGATATGGGGCTCGGGGCGGAATCGAATGTCAAGCTTAATCCGATGAGATTGCTTGGTAACCCAAATAGTCGGGTGTGGCTGACCAATTGGTTGGAAATGCTATTTACCGCAAAGGGCTACAAGATGCGCTCAACGGATCTGGATGGCCTAAGCAAAGCGCTTGAGCGTCTTGCTGCGCAGCCGCAGGGAATGTGGCGCTTGCAGTCTCTTGCGCCATTCCTGCCTAAGGAACTGAAGGAAGAGCTTCATCCGTGGATTTCGTCGGGTGCGTATGCAAAGTACTTCGATAATGCGGAAGACACCTTTGTTCTTGGCGACAAAACTTGCATTGAGATGGGCGGCCTGTTTGCGAATCCAACGATTGCCACGCTATTCATTGAGTACGCCTTTTATTGCATCCTTCAAAGGCTCGATGGAAAACCGACGTTGATTTACATCGAGGAGGCATGGTTCATGCTCGCAAACGAGCGGTTCGCTGCGGGTATTGATAATTGGCTGCGAACCCTGGGCAAGCTGAATGCCTTCCTGATCATGTCTACGCAATCGGTACAGGAAGTGGCTAACAGTTCGATCTTCGCCACCATCATCGACAACATCCCGAACCGCATCTTCCTGCCGAATCAATCAGCGATGGCGCATGTCGACATGTATCGGAATTTGTTCCAGTTGAACGACGAACAGATCAATCGAATTCGCAACGCAATGCCGAAGCGGAACTATTACATCGTTACTCCAAAGCTCTCTCGAATGGTGGATGTCTCATTTCCAAAAGAGATTAGAGCGGTTGTCCGCTCGGACAAGCGAGCACAAAAGGTTTTCGAACAACACTGGCGCTCAGGCGAACAAGAATGGCGCAACAACTATCTGAAGGAGATTCTCCATGCGTAAGATACTGGCATCCCTCGCAACGGTCTTGGCCGTATTTGTCAGTTCACCGGCACAGGCGCAGTGGTTAGTCAAGGATCCAGCGAACCTTGCGCAAAACATAATGTCGGTGATGACATTGCTGAAGCAGGAAGCCGCGCAGGCGCAGCAGTTGATCAACCAGTATCAACAACTGCAAAACGAATACCGGCAACTAAAATCGCTGGCGGAGGGAGATGTCCGTGGGCTGCTCTCAACGATTGAGCCGGCCCTGGCCAATCAACAGGATTACCTTGGGGAAGTAAAAGCCCTCTATGGAGATCTCACGGATGCCAAGACGATTGTGATGGATATCTACAAGCAGATGGGGGCGTCGGCCCTATCGCCGGAGGAGTGGTTTGAGCGAGAGGCGAAGTGGAACCAATCACGTCAAGAGGGTCTTGGCTTCCTGACGAAGCATCAGGCGAATGTACTCGGCCAGGTTGAGAAACGCTATCAGGCGGTGCGTGACATGCAAAGCAAGATCACCACGACCGAGGGGTCTCACGAATCCATGCAACTAATGAATTCGCAGATGAATGTCTTGGTGGCAACGACAAACCAGATGCTTGAGCAAAACGCAATAATGGCGCAGCGAGCGACGGTGCGAGAAGCAGAGGAACTTGGTCGCCAGAAGGCAAAAGACGATATTTCCAAGGCATTGCTTGAGGCAGAGAAGAACTCTCACGACAACACGATGCGGAATATCAATCACATGATCAATCCGGTAGGCGGTCGATAAGCAATGCGAGTTCATGTGGGCCGTAATCGTGGAAGGCTATTTGTAGCGGCTAGCCTGCTGTTATTTCCATTAGTTGCGTTTGCGATGGATCCACCGTCAACCGGATTATCATCGGAACTGCAAGATGTGATACGCATGGTTTTTAGGGGCGTATCAGATTTGGTAGGCGAAAACCCGCCATTTTTGAGCCATGGAAAAAAGCTTCTTTGGATCATAACGGGGATCCTGATTAGCTGGAAATCCATCAAGATTTTATTGGATAGCCAGCCAGTTAATCAGATCATTGCCGAGATCATAGGGGTTATTTTGCTATACGGTATTGCCTCATTCATGCTAGAGCCAAAGGTGCAGAAGGAGTTCGTCAATGGCTTTGATGAGGTTGCCATGACCGCAGCGAAGGCTACAGGTAACATGGAGAATTTGTCTTCTCCGGAAACCGCAGTTATAACCTCCCTTGGGCGTACGTTAAGCGTCTCAGCGACGTTGTTCATGGGGGCAGATAATAAAATTGATAAGGAGAAGGAGGAAAAAAAGAAGGAATTTGAAAATATGAATGTTGCGGGCCAAACTGTTGCTGGATTCGAAATGATGACCAGCAAAAAATTTTGGTCTGAATGGTGGGATTCACTATCATTTGGGCAGGCTATTGGTAGGGCATTGTTGTTCATCCCGAATATTCTTCTCAAGGTCGTTATCGCCGCATTAGTCGTTGCAGCGGGGCTTATATACTCCATGCAGGTGATAATGTCGCAAATCATGATCAACATAGGATTGATCTTTGCTCCCCTCCTTGTGCCCTGGATCATGTGGCAGGCAACGGCGTTCCTGTTTAATGGCTGGTTTAAATTCATGATCGTTTCCGGGATAACAAAAGTTGTTGGCGCGTTGCTGTTTGGACTGACTGCAGGAATGCTTGAACATGTAACAACACTGTCAGAGAAGGCGGCAGCAGAACCGCTTACGAGTTACTTTTACTATATTGCGTCAGCGATCGTTGTTGCGATTATGGGGATGCTGATGTCGCAGACGGTATCGATTGCAAACGGACTAGTTCAAGGCATGCCGCACGCATCGTTCAGGCCGCCAGTGCCAATGCAGCCAGGTCGCATGGCTGGCTCTGCTGCCCGCAACTCGGTACGCGCAGGAAGTGCGGTAGCGAGTGGGGCGCGCCAGTTAGGGGGCAAAATCAACGCGCATTTCGGTAGAGGAGGCGGTGCTGGAAGCGCTGGCGGCGGCGGGGGAGCCAACCCAGCCAAGCCGCCGCCTGCTTTGCCCGGTAAAGGAGGCTCGTAATGCGCCTGCGTAAAAATTTGAAGAGCATGTTTCGTGGTGTAACAGAAGCGGAGTACGCAAATCTTTGCGCTGCTGCGGATAAAAGGAGGGGACTGGATCCGGAAGATCGAGACAGCTTCAAGGCCCCGCCAGAGGCTGACGCCTCGGTCGTTGGAGCAATCCTCTGGTCGACGTTTGTCATCTGGCAGGAACATCCGGGGTTCGTTGTGCTTGGTTGTGCCGGTGGCCTGATCAGTACCGGCTTCAAAATCATGTCGCTGTTTTGACATTCTCCCCGGCCGGAAGGCCGGGGCTTGCCACGTACAGGCTTATAGCTCTATCTGAGCCTGGTCGGCAGATACGCCAGCCCCATGAATAACGGGGCTTGAACGACAAGCACCCTCCTGTAGACTTACAGCGATAGGAGTGGATGATGAAAATCGATTACAAGCAAGCCCCAGTCTACATCATCGCCGGCGTCATGCTGGCGGCAGTTGCTAGCTTTATCTTTAGCAAGGAGACCAGCGACCTGCCCTTCAAGCAAAAAGACTTGAATGCTATTTGCCAGTCCGTAAAGGGATGCAAGAGCCTGAAACTTGGCTTCTCATACGGATGGCTGACGACAGCCGGAAAGTTTTCGGTCGTGGGGGCCAAAAAGGTCAAGGGAGAGGAATTTGAAACCTCTATTGGCACCGCTGTGCTGGAATTGGTCAAACGCAAGGATCACTGGCTGAATGCCAGCCTCGACACGCAGAACATCGAGGTGCGCTATGAGTAATTTCATCAAGCGAGCAGCAATTGGAGTCTTGGGCGTACTCAATGAAATTGCCTTGGCGTTCTGTGTCCTGGCGTCCGCTGCCTTGATCTATTTGTCGTTCGACTACGGGCGCAAGCTTGAATCGAGTGGTTTTAGCCTCTTCGTGGTTTTTTTCTGGGTGTGGCTCGCTGTCAATGCCGCGTACTTTGTTTTTGTAATTGCCCTAGGGCGGGACCGCTTCAATGAGAAGCATTGGTCGTTTACCCCAATGTTTGTCATGGCACTGATCATGCTGGCCCGAGTCGGTCCTTCAGCAAATCTACTCTGGGAAATCTGGATCGCGGTCGGCGCCCATGCGGCGCTACAACTTCTTTACCTCTTTACCCCAACAGCAAGATCCCCAAGAGTCATGGCTGTCGCGGGTAACAATCCGCAGCAGGAGGCGCCGCAACAAGTTGCGATTCGCTACGAAGCGGTGAAGCCGCGCTTCTCCTTTGCCGACGTAACCGGCATGAAGGAAGTCAAAAGCCGTCTGATTGCCGCTGGCCGGGAAGTCGTTGCCAGTCAGAAAGCGAATGCACAAGCCGACAAGGCGAAGGCTCAGGGTCAAGCCAAACCCAAGGTTCAGGCCCGTAATGGCGTTCTGCTGACGGGCAAGCCCGGTAACGGCAAGACTTTCCTGGCGGAAGCCCTGGCCGGCGAACTGAAGCTGCCCTTCCTTGCCGTCTCGTATGGGGATGTCGCCTCGAAGTACATCAATGACACCCCGGAGAATGTGGTCAAGGTATTTCGCGATGCGGCCGCTCAAGCGCCGTGCGTGCTCTTCATTGATGAAATCGACAGCCTGATTTCCACCCGGAATGCCAACTCTACCTATGAGGAAAGCGCTCGCGTCACCAATGTGCTGCTGACTGAACTGGTCAACATCCGTCGCCTTGGCGTGGTGGTGGTCGCGGCATCTAACTTTGTGGATCGACTTGATCCGGCCGCTATCCGCGAAGGCCGCTTTGACTTCAAGGTTGAGATCACCCCGCCGGATTCTGTTGCGCGTCGCCACTTGATCCTTACCAAGTGCAAGCAGATCATCAGCGAAGAAACCATTGATACCGCCGTTCGCCGTTGGGAGGGCTTCTCCGTCGCCCGTATTACTGCGGTGATGGAGGAAGCCAATCGGATGAAAACGCCCGCAGGCCTGCTGATCTTTGAAAATTTGCAAACCGCGCTGCGCGCTATTCAGGGCCGAAAGGGCAGTATCCCCGAGGACACGCCGACCATCAATGAACTGACGATGGACCCGGAAAGCAAACAGCGTCTCCAGGCGCTTGCTTACCGCATGGACAAGATCATGGAAATCGAAGCGCTGGGCGGCTCCGTGCCTCGCGGTGTTCTATTCTACGGCCCGCCGGGAACGGGCAAGACCCTGACGGCGCGCGCGCTGTGCAAGACCGCGAACTGGGCCTTCCTGTCCGTCAGCGGCATGGATTTGATCTCCGATCCCAAGAAGATTGATGCCCTGGTTGAGGAAGCCAGCGAATTGCGTCCGTGTGTGGTCTTCATCGATGAGGCGGATGATGTTTTCCGTAACCGTCGCTACAGCAATACCGCAACGGTGACCAACAAGCTGCTGGCGGCGATGGACGGATCGGGCGGCAAGGTGCCGGACATTCTGTTTGTGGCGGCAACCAACCATCCCGACGAAATGGACTCCGCTGCGCTGCGTGGTGGTCGCTTTACCGAGAAGATCGAGTTTGGCCTTCCGAGTTCCTCAATCCTTGTCGAGTTCTTGCGGAAATGGAAATCAACCACCAAGGCGCGGATATCTCCCAAGCTCTGTCTGGATAGGGCTGCTCGTCGCCTGGAAGGCAACTCGATGGCCAACGTCCGAGAAATCCTGCAAATGGCGGTCAATAACGCGATCGGCCGGATGGATCCGGACGATGAAATTGCAGTGGTTGAAATGCGGGATATCGATGCGGCAATCGGCTCTGTTCAAGGGAACATTGCCACGGCCTGATCGCTGTCCTGAGCAGCCTCCAAACGACCCCGGCGTGGCCGGGGTTTTTTTCGCCCGCATTTTCCACGTTTTAGTCGGTCGCTTCTGCTGGGGCGGGCAAGGTGTAATCCCCCGGTCAAAAATCTTGGGATTACGGTGAATGTTCAACTCAAAGAAAGCGGCAGGCAATCAAGGCCGGAAGTTGATGCAAGGCGACGGCGATCCGCTTGGCAATAGCCCGCTGACCGCATACGAGAAAGGCCAGCGCGTGTGGTTCGAGAGCGTGGGCACACCAGTCGTCGAGCGTGCGCGTTATTTTATCCTCGCGGCGTTGTTGGCTATTGCCTTCATTTCTCTCGTCGTGACGCTGATGCGCATGATGCCACTGACACGGGTGGAGCCGTTTTACGTCCAGGTCGACCAAGTCACGGGTGAAGCCGTGGCAACCAGGGGGGCTGCCAAAAGCTACAAACCTGGCGAGGCCGAAAAGCGCTATTTCATCGTCCTGTGGGTTCGCTACTTGCTTGAGCTCGATCCCCACGCCACGGAACGCAACCTAGCATACGTGTACGAAACCAGCCGTGGCAAAGCCATCGATGAATTCACAGATTTCGTAAATAAGAAAAAGCCGATCGTGCGGGTTCGCACTGAGCCTGGCCTGACGCGAACAGTGGAAATCAAGAGCTTCTCACCGCTTAACGAACAGAGTGCGCTGATCCGCCTCGTGACCGAAGAGCGCGGGATCAACAGGCAGACGATCCGCAACTCCTACGTCGTGACGATCCACTACGCCATCGAGCCCCCTGATACGGAGGCAAAAATCTTGAAGAACCCCATTGGGTTGTTTGTCACCCATTTTGCTATCAACGAGGACATGACGTGAAAAATAAGCTGCCTCTATTTACCGCAATCATCCTGGCGCTGGGGGTGGCCAGTGTAGCCGCCCCGGCTTACGCCGATATCAAACCCATTCCGATGCCGGCGGATGCCAGACTCGTCGAATTTCCGTTCGATCCTAACGACACCTTCATCGTCCTGAGCCGGCCAAAGGCAGTTACGGATATCGCGCTCCACGAAGACGAGGATATCGTGAGTCTGGCGCTTGGCGACACCTTCCAGTGGCAGGTGAAGGAAACAAAGGGTCATCTTTTCGTGAAGCCGATCCGGCCGAACATTTCGACCTCAGCAACGCTGGTCACAACGGCTCGGACGTATCAGTTCACCCTGCAAGCCTCTCCGGAAGATGGCCAGTGGTATCAGCGCGTGAGTTTTACATATCCGCAGTTGCTGGTAATCGAGCGGAAGCGTCAGGCTGCGGTGAAGCGTGCTCAGGACGCCGAGATTGCTCGCCACGACGCCGAGGCCGCTCGCCTCAAGGCGCAGGTTGTTACGCCAGCCATGTCGCCAGACAGCCTGAACTTTGACTACGTGATCAAGGGCGAGGCGACCTTCAAGCCGACACACGTATTCGACGACGGCAAGTTTACCTGGGTGCGCATGCCGAAAGTCCAGGATATGCCTGCATTTTTCATGATCTCCGAGGATGGCAGCGTTGATCTGATCAATACGCATCTTCAAGGCGATTACGTCGTCGTGCACCGATTGCTGGACAAGCTGTTGCTCAAGCTAGGGAAGACGGAAATCAAGGTAGAGCGCAACAAGAGCGGCTGGTCGTTTTTCCGTTGATCGAGCAAGGGAACCATGAGTGTAACGAATACAGAAGCGCCCCTGGAGTCACCGGTACAGCCGGACCTTGGGCGATGGCGAATCAAGCGGAATCTCCATTACTGGGTCATCGGAGTCATCGTCAGCGTGTTGGTGGTGTTCCTGATGGCCGATGTCATGAAGTCCGAGAGTCCGGATGAGGCAATACTGGTAGAGCAGCAAAAGCAAAAGGAAAGGCAAAACGCTGCGCTGAACAAGATTGATCAGGTGCCAACGCAAGAATCCCTGGAACAGACGCTAGCGCGTCAGGAACAGGAAGCAAAAAACAAGCTGGCCGCAGAGGCAGCCTTGGCAAGTGCGCGGCTGCCCGAGAGCCTGTCATTCGGTCAAGGGGGGCCCCTGAATCTGCCGCCGTTACCGGCCGGATTGCCTACCCCAGGGGCTATGCAGGAGAACGCGCCGAGTCAAGAAGCGCTCATTGCTGCGGAGAAGCGTGAAGAGCAAATCCTGTCCAGCCCAATTATGGCGGTCGACAACAGTTTTCGAGTTGCGGCCAACGGGAGTGGAAATGCTCGCTCGGCTACGCCGAATTCTCTCGAAAGAATGAACGAGGAAATGGCGGTGGAGCGAGAGCGGGCGCGCACGGAATCCCGTGCGGAACATGACCAGATGTTCAATAGGGCGATCTCGGCAGCGGGCATGATGGGTGGTGGTGCGCCGCCTGGAGGAGGGGATGAGCGTGCTCATAACCCGGAATCCTTCTATGACTCGTTTGGTTTGCAGGGCGTGGACGTTCTTCGTCCCATAGCGAGCCGCGGGCAATACGCGCTGATGCAAGGCGCGGTAATCCCGGTTGTTCTCATTACGCAGATACGTTCGGATTTGCCGGGTGATATCAAGGCCCAGACCACGATGGATGTGTATGACAGCGTTGATGGATCCAACCTGCTGATCCCAAAAGGCTCAGTCCTGGTCGGGAAATACAACAGCGAAGTGGCGTTCGGTCAGCAGAAGGTCATGGCCGGTTTCTCCAGGTTGATTTTCCCGTCTGGCGCATCGGTGGACCTTGGCGGCATGAAGGGCGCGGAAGCTTCGGGCGAAAGTGGGCTAGCAGACCATGTGGATAACCACTTTTTTCGAATGTTCGCGAACAACTTCCTGATTGCCGGTGTGGCTCAGATTTTCCAAAAGGACCAAGGCAACGTGACGGTCATCAACAACGGGGGCACGAGCGGCCAACTGTCTAATACCGCCGGCGAAATCATGGCGGATACGGTGCGCGTGATCAACGAGCGCAACAGAGCAATCCCCCCCACGATTTATGTGCTACGCGGTCATAGGTTCGCCGTATTGGTGAACAAGGACATGGTTTTGCCGCCATATGTGACGGGGGTGAAGCAATGATCACGGAGAAACCCCGTTTTAGTTCCGCGACTTTGAGGGGCGGGATCGTGAAAATCGACTTCATGCGTATCCGTGTTGCCTCTCTTGCCCTCGCTCTTGGTTTTGTCTCAGCCGGAGTTTGTGCCAACAGTCAGCCGCTGGATTTCTCGTACCGCGTCACTGGGCCGGGAGAGATCAGGCCCATGCTCGTCTTCAACGACGGCGTGGATACGTTCATCCAGCCACAAGACCCGGCGGATAAGACGGTGCTGGTTAACGGTACAGCTCCGGTTCGCCAGGGGCCGTACTACGTGATCTATGGCCTCGCCGGCGAAATCACGATGTCGCAACAAGGTGGCAAGGCGATTACGCGGATTGCACACACAAGGAAGCCTGTTGTGAAGGCCACGCCAGCCGCTCTTGAGGAACCTGCGTCGGTACCAGCTATTGAACCCGCACCGGCATCTATTGTTGAGGCCAAAACACCCAAGCCGCCCCCGGTGGCCGCTGCTGAACCCAGGCGCGTCGAGGCGGATAAGCCGCGCCCCTGTAGGCCGGAACGCCGAGAATCCGCCTTCGTCGCTTCATTCAAGGCGGGCACCAGCACGCTTTCCGATGTCGCCAAAGCTGAAGTCCGCAAATTCATCGGCGACACCTCATCAATTGAGCGCGTGGAAGTGACTGCCGAGGGTGCGGAAAAGATCGCCGCCAGCAAGCGTGCGGACACGATTCGATCAATTCTGGTTGGCGCTGGTGTCGAATCAACCAGGATTCTGACATCCGTTCGAACGCCTACCGGCATCGGGACAGAAATCCATATCCATCGCGCCATTGATGTCTGCGGGGCGAGCGTTGTTCGAATTCCGTCCAGGCGGGACAACGTGACAGTGATCTGGGATCGGGATGCTAAGGAGTTGGCAGAGCGAATCGCTGCGGAACTGAGCATGAAGGTCACCGTCGTCGGAGATGCGCGACCGTTGCACGTTCGCGTCACTGCGCTTGACGTGCCATTTGCTGAAGCCATGAGCCGGATCGGTCAGGCCATGGACGATGGCGCCGATCTGATTCTTCGCAGTAATGAACTGGTTTTGCGTTTTAAGGAAAAGAAGTGATGAAGAAGTCCCATGCATTTGGTGCATTGATGGTTATGGCGAGCATGGCGGCGATTCCATGTCATGCGGCGTATATCGACGAGGGCGGCAGTGGCGATCTGCGGATCATCGGAAAGATATCCAAGGAGGAAAACGCGGCGGGGATGGGCCGGAACGTGTCGGTTCGTGAAGCGATCCGCCAAGTCGTGCCGTATGACTATTCCGTGCGAATCGCGCCGGGTGCGGACAGCCTCGTAGATAAGCGGGTGAACTGGAGGGGTGGCCGGCCTTGGACGGAAGTGTTCGCGGACATCGTGACCTCTGTCCCAGAACTTTCGGCTGAAGTGGACATCCCGGTGCGGCTGGTGACGATTTCGGCTAGCCAAGCATCCAGGGTTGACAAGGGTCAGACGGCCAACGCCACGTCCACGTGGCGTATCCGAAACGGCGACAAGCTATCCGAAACGCTGGCCTCATGGGGCAGGGTCGCCGGATGGCAGGGTGTTTTCTGGGAGGCCAGCGAGATGGCCTCCGAAATCGACGTTTCCTTTGTCGGCAGTTTCGAGGACGCCGTTACTCAAACCATTGAGGCGCTGAATCGACATGGCGTTCAGCTTCGCGTCATTTTTTATGGCGGCAACAAGGTTGTTCGCATTGTGGAGAGCAAGTGATGAAGTCAGTAATTGGGATTCCGTCCGCCTTGTTGGTGGCCAGCGCAGTGGCTGGATGTTCGACGGCACTGATTGGTCCTGTTACGAAGGATGCGGAACGGGGAGCGGCACAAGCACAGCAACACCTCCAGCAGATTCAGTCGGGCAAGAACGTGGAGGCCTCGGTTGCGCCGCGGGTCGCGCAACACTTGGATGACGATGTCTATATTCCTGTCCGGAAAATCGCGACGACCAAGACCAACAGCGTATCGCGCCAGGATCCGGCCCTGAGTCGCCAGATTACGGTCAATCGCACCTTCATGTCCGCTCAGGAACTGGCAGAACGGATTACCGCCTTGTCCGGTATCCCGGTTACGGTTGCGCCTGATGTGACGGCACCGGGACAAGTAAGCGCGAGTCTGCAAGCAACGACTGGTCTCCCGGTCTTGCCGCCTCTGCCGGCGTCGGGTGGCGTGCCTGGCGCAGCGGTCGCCGGGTCGTCGCTCGGCATGCCCTTGGCCGCCTCGATGCAACCCGGCGGATTTCCGGTCAGCCTGACCTATACCGGGAATTTGTCAGGCTTCCTTGATGTCGCCAGTTCGCGGATCGGGATTACCTGGGAAATGGCGGACGGGCAGATTGCCCTGTACCGCTATGTCTCGAAGACGTTCCGCCTTTCGGCTCTCCCTGGCGATACCAGCATGGACGCCAAGGTAGGCACCACCTCGTCGGGAGGAGGGAGCGATGGTGTCGCGGGTTCGGCGATGGCATCGTCCTCCACCCAAAACTCCGGGGTCAATTTCACTGGCCTCAGCGTCTGGAAGGGCGTCGAGGAGTCTGTGAAAGCCATGCTGACACCGGCAGGGAAAATCGTTGTAGCGTCCGCGCTGGGGACGATCACAGTGACGGACACGCCGGCGGTGGTCAATGCCGTCGAAAAATTCATTGAGCAGCAGAACAAGGCATTGTCCCGGCAGGTTGTGGTCAATGTACGGGTGCTGTCCGTTGAAGTCAGTAACAGCGATAGCTACGGCATCAACTGGGATTTGGTCTACAACTCGCTGTCCGAGAACTTTGGTTGGACGTTCAGCAGTGGCGTCTCGGCGATCCAAGGCGCGGGGCGCCTCGGCCTCAGCGTATTGAATTCCGCGGGCCAAAATGGCGCGTCGATTAAGTCGTGGGCGGGATCGCGGGCGATTATCGATGCGCTCGGTACGCAGGGGAGGGTATCGACTGTTACCTCCGCGAGTGTGACGACACTGAACAATCAGCCCGCTCCGATACAGGTCGGTCGGCAAACCTCCTACGTTGCATCGTCGCAGACGTCGATCAGCACGGGCGTGGCGACCACCAGCATGACCGCCGGCATGGTGAATAGCGGGTTTTCGATGAGCCTGCTGCCGCACATTCTGGACGGTAACCGGATGTTGTTGCAGTACGCGGTCGATATGTCGTCGCTGCTGTCAATGAACACGATTACCTCGGGCGACACCATCATGCAGACGCCGGATCTTGATACTCGAAACTCGCTGCAACGGATTCTTGTGAATAGCGGCGATACGGTCATCGTTGCCGGATTTGAGAATAGCGAAGTCAATTCGACCTCCAAGGGAATCGTTGGCGCAGACAGGCCGGAGTTGGGTGGTTCGGTGGCCGGCAAGCGCACCAAAAACATCATCGTCATCCTCCTGCAGCCAGTGATTGCCGACTGATCATGGACAACAGTTTTGAACTCGGCCGTGGCCGGATCTTCGTAGGCGGCCTGCACTGGCAGGCGCTGAGCGGCGGGCCATCGGAGGCCAAGAGCGAGACCCAGAAGCTGGCCAAGCATCTGAATTTCGATCTCGCAGTTTGGAGAACGAGCGGGGCGCACAAGGTCGGTCTGGCGTCGACGAAAGATGGGTACAAACCCGGCATGCTGTCGGCCGCCGCCGTGATCTCGAAGACCATAGAGGTTGAGTCGGGGGAGCGCGATTTCCTTTGTGCGACCGAGTTGCCAGACGGCCGATTCCTCTATGTGGCGCAGTCCGACGGCGTAATCATGCCGGACGGCGACTTCATTGGCACCGCCGAAAGCGTCTGCGCGCGGATGCTCGACGATATGTCCATTGGCAAGTCCTGGAACATGGTCATCGCGCCAGACATGTGGGGAATCTCGGAATCCGTTGAACGGGATTTCGAGAGTTTCGTCCCACGTAAGGGTGGCAAACTCAATTTCCGGCATCGCTGGTGGGCGCTCAGGCCCGTCAAGGCGAACGTGGGATCGGTGACGAAATCGATGATGCCGTTCGCCGTGATCGGTGGGGCGCTCATCGCTGGAATATGGGCTTACCAGCAGTGGCAGGAGAGCCAGAGCGCCAAGGAAGCTGCACGTCTCGCAATGTTGCAGGCTGAGAGCGAGACACCCACGGAATTGCCTCATCCATGGAAAGACAAACCGCGGGCGCAAATTGCAGCAGCGTCATGTGCGACCGCCTTCGAAGGCATCCCGAATCTGTGGCCTGGAAACTGGACACCAGAATCGGTGCTGTGTGCGCCGGGAGAAGGCAGCATCAGGGTGTCGTGGAGGCGCGGCGAACACGGGTGGATCAAGCATCTTCTTGAAGTGGAGCCTCATGCCGCCATCAGCCCAGACGGGACTATGGCGAGCCGTGCGTTCCAGTTCCAGGCACCCGGAACGGAAGACGAAGCGCTTGTTGATGGGCGAGAGCGTTCGATGCATTTGTACTCGATGGCGCAGCAATACGGGATCGACATTGTGTTGGCCGAGCCGCCGCCTCTGCCGCAAATGCCTGGCGCCACGCCAGACGGGATGGTGGTTCAGATGTGGCGCGAGTTGTCGTGGGCAATAAAGGGAAGCGCATTGTCGCCGGAATCCGTGGTGGCCGCGCTGGACGGCGCTGGATTCCGCTTGAACAGCGTGACCGCGCGTTTTAGTGATGGGCTTATCAAATGGGATTTGGAGGGTTCGCAATATGTTTTGCCGTAACAAACAATTGATTATCGCTGCGCTGATCGGGGTTGGCTTTTCTGGAAGTGTCCTCGCTGAGTCGGCAGCCGAGCGGGTGCGTCAGATCAACGAGGACATCGCCGTTCTGAGCGCCCAGCTCCAGAAGCTGGAGCTCGAAGCCAAGATCGCAGGCAAGGAAGCGGAAAAGCAGCGCTCGGAAGGCACTGGAACGAAAGCGGGGTTTCTCGGGCAGCCGTTGGATGAAATGCCCGTGGTTCGTGCAATTGACGGAATGGACGGAAAGCTCGTGGCCACGCTCGCGATGCGAGGCGGCATGGTGCAAACCGTACGTCAAGGAGAAAAATTCGGTGCTTGGACAACTAATGCAATCACTGTCAATGCGGTCACCCTCGCCAGAGGTAAGGAGATCGTCCGGCTCCCCTTCGGGAACGAGCCGCCTTCCGCAATCAACCCCTTCGGCCAGCCAAGTGGAATCGGTGGGCCAATGGGAATTGGCGGGGGAATGCAGGCACTGGGATTCGGACAGTAAAGCCATGCTGCGCAGAAGGACTGCAGACGTGAGCGACGAGGTGGCGCTGAAGCTTCGAAATAGCGGCGAAACCTCTGCAAGTATGCATGAAGAGTTGATGGGGGAGCTGTCGGACGAGGCACGCCAGTACATGTACTTTCACGAAGATGGGCGGCTATTTATCTCGAAGTCGCACAAGTTCAACAAGTACGTCACCGGTTTCCAGGGGCGTCTCAATCGCCTCAACGTCAAATACAAGCCGAATTATGTGGAACTGACGACCATCAAGCAGCTGCGCGATTCGTCTGATTCCCAAGCCTACAACCTGAACGCATCGAACATGCAGCGCTTCGCTATGCAGTTGTTCGAGAAGGGCGTGAATTTGCGTGCATCGGACATTCACATTCGGTGCAGCCAGAATGGCAATAGCAGCATCCTGATGCGTATCCACGGTGATATCGAATTCATCGAGGAGCATACCTACGTATTTGGCACGGAACTCTGCACGGCCATTTATCAGGTGATGTCCGACGTGTCGGACGCCAGTTTCAAGCCCATGTCGCGGCAGGATGCGCGGATCGCGGACAAATCCAAAATTCCGGCAGGACTTGATGGTATTCGCGTCGCGACGACGCCGCAGGTAGGCGGTTTCGTCATGGTGCTGCGCTTGCTTTACAACGACACCGTTGAGAGTTACGACTTGAGCTTGCTCGGTTATCTGCAGGATCAATGCAACGCAATTGAACTCATGAAGCGGCGGCCGACTGGCATCAACATCATCGCGGGGCCGACCGGCTCCGGGAAATCGACGACGTTGCAGCGTGTCTTGGGATCCATCATCAAGAATACCAACGGAAGTAAGCACGTCGTCACAGTCGAGGATCCTCCGGAATACCCGATCCCCGGCGCGGTACAGACTCCGGTCACGAATGCTGCATCCGAGCAGGAGCGAAGTCAGGCGTTTCAGGCGGCCATCAAGGCGGCAATGCGCATCGATCCTGACATGATGATGATTGGCGAAATCCGTGATGAGCCATCCGCAACATTAGCTGTACGCGCGGCAATGACCGGGCACCAGGTCTGGTCGACACTACACGCAAACTCCGCGTTCGGGATTCTGGATCGCCTCATGGATCTTGGGGTTCCCATGGAAATGCTCACGGATCACTCGATCATTACCGGGCTGACGTGCCAGCGTCTGGTGAAGCTGCTGTGTCCGCACTGCAAGGTGGCGCTCACCGAGGTCATGAATCGCTATTCCAGCGGCGATATCAGTCGCATTCTGTCGGTGCTTGATGTCGAACACGTCTATGTAATCGGCGAGGGCTGCGAGCATTGTCGGCATACGGGAACTATGGGGCGAACGGTGGTTGCCGAGACGGTGATTACGGACCCGACGCTGATGACCTATATCCGAAAAAACGACAGGATCAAGGCGATGCGCTACTGGAAGAAGGATCAGCAGGGCAAGACGATGCTTGACCATGCGATCGAGAAAATCCGCGCCGGAGTGATCGACCCGTTGATTGCCGAAGATGTTGTAGGGCCGCTGAACATGGGCCTGATTGAAGCCGACAGCAGGATCGAGCAGAAGGAGATCAACGATGCTGTCGCGTGAGTCGCTTGAGCGTGGCTTTGCAAAGTGGTGGTTCAGGACCATGGAGGGCGCGGGGCGGCGCCGGTTATGGATGAAGCTTGCGAAGCTAATTGGAAACAGCGTGCCAATCCTGCAAGCGCTGGAATCTCTGCATGGCCGCCGCAAAGCGATTCATGGCGTGGGTGATCCGCAGGTGATCGCGTTGCGCTCCTGGATTCACGGGATGAACAACGGTAAGCGTCTTTCGCAAATGCTGGATGGTTGGGTCGGCACGGAGGAGCGGATGCTGATTGCCGCTGGGGAAACATCCGGGACGTTAGAACTCTCCTTGAGTGCAGCCGCGCGTGTGATGGAGGCAAAGAAGGAAATCCGCGGCGCGATAGTCAGCGGGATGGCCTATCCGACGATTCTTGTCATCGTGGCTTTTGTCATTCTCTACATCTTCGGTTTCAAGGTCGTACCGGAATTCACAAAGATCGTCCCGGCTGAGAGTTTTCATGGTTTGGCTGGATTTCTGGTCATGCTCGCCAATTTTGCTCAGGGCTGGATTTTTGTGGTTGCCGGTGGCGTGTTGGCATCCATCGCAGCATTCTTCGTCGCCCTCCCGAGGTGGGATGGGCGGTGGCGGGTTTTCCTGGATCGCTATCCGCCATTCAGTATCTACCGGGTGGCTCAAGGATCAACTTGGCTCATCGGCTTGTCGTCAATGCTGGATGCTGGGGTGAGGCTCGAAACAGCGCTGAAGCAACTCGGTGAGACGGCGGATAAATGGCTGGCCAACCGTATCGAGGCTGCGGTTCGTGGGATGCGAACAGGTTTACAGCTTGGGGATGCCCTGGCGCGCAGCGGCTATGAATTCCCGGACCGGGAAATCATCGACGACCTCGGTGTTTATTCGAGCCTCTCCGGCTTCGATGAGGCGATGTCCATCCTCGGCCGGGAATGGATTACCGAAGCTGTGGAGCAGATCAAGACAAAGATGAAGGTCGTGTTCGGCGCTTCCCTGCTTTCGGTTGCCATCATCGTCGGGACGATGGTCGGCGGAATGATGACGATGCAGCTGCAGATGGCGCAAATCATTCAAATGAATTCACGCTAGATGCCGGACTGGCGAGAAACGAAAACTGTCCGATGGACGGACAGCAATTACGGCAGTTTTTCTTACTTGGAGTCACGAATATGAAGGAAATGAAGCAAATGAAGCGTCAGTCGGGTTTTACCTTGATGGAACTCATCGCTGGCCTGTTGATTATCGGGCTGGGCGTCGCGGGCGCTATGGCGCTGTTTGGCAACGCATCGGGTTCTCAGAAAAGTAATCAGATGCTTTCGGATGTAATGGCCTTGCGGGCATCCGTACAAGGGATGTATGCCGGCCAGGGGGGGTATGGCACGGGCAACATCAACGCGGTCTTGAAGTCCGCCAACAAGATTCCGACGACGATGAGCGTGAATTCCGCCACGCCGCCGGTGATCACCCATTCAATGTCCGGAACCGTGACGATTACCGGTGCGAGTTCCAGTTTCGAGATCGCGCTCACCAATATTCCAACTAATGTTTGCGTTCAGATCTTGAGCCAATCAACTACTGGCTGGAGCTCGGTCAAGGTCGGAGCGAGCTCCATTACTACCTTCCCCATTACGCCGGCGGTTGCGGCTTCCGCGACCAACTGTGCGGCATCGAATGCCAATACCATCACGTTCGTGGGTTCCTGAACCCGATTATTTGGGGAACGGGCGATACCTGCCCGTTCCATTTGTGGATTACGGACAAGGAAAATGCCCCTCAATAGCCTGACATTTAGTGATCTTTACCTGGGCAAGGAAAGGAGTTGGCTGTCTGGCGTTCCGCTGACATCGGATCCGATCCCGGCACCGGAGGATTGCAATGACGAGTTGAAGGAGCTGCGGGCAATCTGCATGGATATGGCCGCAAAAACCTCCCGCGAGGAATTCTCGGTAAAGCACGGGGAAATTCCTTATCGCGCCTCGCTTCTCAAGAGCTTGTACGAGGAAGTCTATGTTCTTCGGCGTCTTCCTGAGTCGGTACCGAATATCGATGAGCTTGGAATTAATCCTCGGTATCTGGACAAAATCATGATGCCGAGGCTGACCGGGTTAGTAATGGTCGCGGGCGCATACGGCCAAGGAAAGACGACGACGGCATCGGCCATCGTTGCCGCCAGAGTTGCAAGGTTCGGCGGCGTTTCGGTGTGTATTGAAGACCCGCCGGAGATGCCACTCGAAGGTCAGCGCGGGGAGGGTGTCATTTATCAACGCTGGGTTGATCAGGGCGGGTTCGCCCAGGAATGCCGCCAAGCGGCGCGCTGGGCTCCATCCATCATTTTCCTAGGGGAAGTGCGGGATTCTGAAACGGCAACGGAGGCGCTACGCGCATCAATCAATGGAAGGCTGGTCGTTTGTACGATTCACTCCGATAGTGTGCGTACCGCCGTCGACCGCCTCTTTGCTCTGGCAAATGTCTCGGCCACATCAAGCGACGATGTGGCGAGCCTGATGGCAATCGGCCTGACGGCGATCATCCATCAACGCTTGGAAGGTGTCCCGAAGCGCCCGAAAATCGAATTTCTGTGGCTGGATGGCGAGGATACGATCGGAGCCCAAAACACCATTAGACAGCGAAAATTCAGCCAACTGGAGAGTGAAATCACCCTGCAGCGCAACAAGATGCTCATGCAGGGCCGTATGGCGGGGGGCTAGCCATGCTTCAACTGGTAGTGGCTCTGTTCGGTGTCTTCCTTTCCGTTTCGTGGGTCGTTCTCGACGAACGCGAAAGGACATCTCATTACGTTCTGACAAAGGGTGACGTGGCGGCGATCAACTTCCTGTCCTACCGCCAGGCCGTAGTGAACTATCGCATCCAGAACCCAACAGCAACGGGAACCATCGCCGACGATTCCTTGACTTGGCAGGTGGGGTTCATCCGCGATACCCGCTGGACGAATGTCATTTCGGATGACGAGTTGTATGTTTACTCGAAAGCCGCGGCCACCCCGGCAGTGTTGCAGGCGGCTTATGCCAAATCCGGTCGGAACATCATGATCGGGAAGAAAGACGCAGCCGGGATGCTGAACACAGCGTCCGGTTCAATCATTCAAGCTGATTTGCCAGCAAGCATCCCTGTGGGTGCAATCGTTTTTGTAGGAGGCTAGTGAGCCCATGAATCGTGACTTCATCAGCGAACTGACGGCGCTTGCCAATTCCGAGGCGCCGTTCACGGATATCCGCTTGGAGGAGGATGCACCGATATATGTCCGGATGCCGACAGGCTGGACAGAGGTGACAAGCGTTTTGCCGCCATCGCCGGACGATTTTGACTTGGTTCTTAAATCTTTGGTGGACGAGTGGGAAACGAAGATTCTGCAAGCATCGATCAACCGGCCATTCGATTTGACGGATTGGCGCTTGCGAATCAATGCCTACCTCACCGGCGGCGGCGGAAAACCCATGATGACGATTCGGCGGATCCCCCGTGTGCCGCCGACGCTCAAGAGGGTCGGCTTGCCGCCAATCGTTCGGTTAATGCTTTCTGCGCAACGCGGGTTGATACTGATCTCGGGCGCAACGCGCTCTGGCAAGTCGACCTCGGCGGCAGCGATGATTGATGCAATCAACGAGAATCGGCCTGCCCATATCATCACCATTGAGGATCCGATCGAGTACGTGTTCCAGAAAAAGAAGTCGATTTTCTCCCAGCGTGAAGTAGGGGTAGATACCCCTTCATTCGATAAGGGCTTGGAAGATGCGATGCGTCAGTGTCCGGACGTGATTCTCGTCGGTGAGATCAGAAACCGCGAGACGGCCGAGACGGCTTTACTGGCGGGTGAGTCCGGGCATCTGGTGATTGGCACCATGCACGCGAATACCGGGATCGGCGCAGTGCAAAAGCTGCTTGGCTGGTTCAACGATAACGAGCGCAGCAGTAAGAGTCAGTCATTGGCCGGATCGCTGGTAGGGGTGGTCAGCCAGATGCTTTTGCCAAAGGCCGATGGACAGGGCTATGCATTGGCGACGGAAATCCTGAACAACACCGACCAGGACTTTTCAGGGTGCATTGGCGACATGACCAAGATGCAAAACGTGATGGAGCGTCCGGATAAGAAGGGCTCGGTATCTCTGGCGGAAAGCTTGGCGGAGCTGGTTGCCGCCGGTGCCGTGGCCAAGCAGGAGGTGGTGCGGGCGGTGGTTGGAATGCCAGTCGTCCAAGAGAAGCTGCGACAGTTGCTCAGGTAGCCCCATCCAGGTATTCACCCCTCGAAACCCCGGTTTTAGCTCCGAGGATTTTGGGGGGTGTTTTTATACGCTTGCTGGCGTACCGATAACACCATCGAAAGTCCGTCCCATGATCCCCCTTCGTTCCCGCCAACAAGGCGTCACGCTGATCGAAATTGTTGCTTCCATCGCTATTCTGGCTGCGGTGATCGCCGGCGTCACGAAACTGGCTAATCAGTACGTGGATGACACGAAAAACGCCCTGACCGCACAGCAAATGGTGACGGTCGGGAACGCAGTGAAGGCGTACATCAAGGATAATTATGCGACTGTGATGGCGAATTCCACGAATACGAAGCCAGCCTTGATTACCATCCCGATGCTGACAGCTGCCGGATACCTTCAGGCCGGTTTCAGCACCACGAATAACTACGGTCAGGATGTCTGCGCTCTAGTCCTACAGCCTACTCCGAACAATCTCAACGCCCTGGTGATTGCGGAGGGTGGGACTGCTATCAATGATTTGTCGCTCGGCGGGATCGCGGCCGCCATCGGCGCGGCTGGCGGCGGCGTTTATTCCACCGCAACGACGACATTGCGCGGCGCGATGGGCGGATGGTCGGTTGCGGTCGGTGGCTTTGCGAACGCCAACAATGTAAACCAGAAGTGCAACGGTACTGCAGGCAAGCCCATGATTGCGGCCGGGCGCCCCATCATGGCGTTGTGGTTTGCTGATGGGGATACGTCCTCTGGCTTGCTGCATCGGAATGCGGTCCCGGGCAAGCCGGAACTCAACACGATGAATACTCCAATTGTGATGTCTGCGGTCAAGTCGGTGAACACCGCTTGTTCTCCAACTGGCGCTATTGCCAGGGATGGAACTGGAGGAATCCTTTCGTGCCAGTCGGGTTCTTGGAAACCGCAGGGGTCGGCTTATTGGAAAGACCCGGTTTCGAATTACGCATCCCTGCCAACGACCGGGGATGAGTTAGGGGCAGTGCGGATGACGCTTGATAGCGGAAGGGCGTTCATGTGGACGGGCGGGGCCTGGGCTGCGCTGGCGGTCGATCAGGACGGAAACATGACTGTGCCTGGAAATCTGACCGCTGCCGGCGGAAAGGTTGTCGCAACGCGCTCGGTGGGTGAGGGCGGTGTGTTGCAGCTGCTGGGTGACAACGGCCAAAGCATGTACTTGGCGAACAGCAACGGTAAGTTCCGTTTGGTGAACAGTCCATTGACGACGGAGGTGTTTTCTGTCGATCAGACCGGGAATGTCGTGGCTAATGGCCGCTTGACCACGAATGAGTACGTGCAGATCAACGGTACGGCAGTCGAAGGGGCCGCCTGCTCGCCGAATGGGCTTGTAGGCCGGACGGCTACGGGCTTGCTACTATCTTGCCAATCCGGCGTTTGGGAAATGATTGGGTCCTTATCTCCGATTCTCGTGAATCAGGCATCCTTCACTAGCGATACAGGAGTGCTTGCCAATACTTATGGTAGAGCGCTATACGTGATGGTGTCAGGAGGTATAGCCAATTTGTGCGGGGGTAATTCTTACCATATAAAGGCCGTTATAAATGGGATTACTGTCGCAGATGTGTATAACCATAACACAAGCTACTACAAGAGGGGTTTGTAAGTTTTTTGGTGCCAATAGGCGGAACATATCGAGTTATCTCAAGCCCATACTCTTGCCCAGGCCGAGGCTACTTCAGTCTTTCTATAATGACCATATGAGCTTGCCAATCCG
>Ga0209628_10000247_pt1 | contig 32261 bp, 25 predicted proteins | sample TergutCu122P4_FD_187285 | JGI IMG/M metagenome (GOLD analysis project Ga0209628, IMG submission 187285) | Cubitermes ugandensis P4 segment gut microbial communities from Kakamega Forest, Kenya - Cu122 P4 (SPAdes) (version 2) | ecosystem: Host-associated > Arthropoda: Insects > Digestive system...
AAAAGAAAAAGCGTCTAAAGAACGTGCCATCTTTTCCAAAATTAAACAAGCCCTGACACTATCCAAAGAGAAAGGATATACCGAAGAAAACGTCGAACCGACAGTCCGAGACGGAAGGCTTGTTATCCCTGTTTTAACTGCTTACAAACGCAATGTTCCCGGCTTTATACATGATGAATCTATTTCGGGAAGAATCACCTATATTGAACCGACCGAAGCCTTCAACCTCAACAACGAAATCCGCGACCTTATCAACGCAGAAAAACGCGAAATCATAAAAATATTAACGGCATTTACCGACATATTACGTCCACATATTGAGATGTTGGTTTACGGATATTATTTTCTCGGAATGATGGATTTTATCCGTGCCAAAGCCTCATTTTCCATTGCTGTAGGAGGAATAAAACCCGATTTTCATAATTATTCCGTAATATACTGGAACGACGCCGTCCATCCTCTACTCTATCTTTTGCACAGCAAACAACACAAAACCGTTGTACCTCTTACTATTGCATTGAATAAAGATGAACGAATTTTGGTTATTTCAGGACCCAATGCCGGAGGTAAATCCATTTGCCTTAAAACGGTCGGACTGCTGCAATATATGTGGCAAAGTGGATTGCTGGTTCCGATGAAAGAAAACAGCATTATCGGCATCTTTCACCATATCTTTATAGACATCGGCGACCAGCAATCGTTGGAAAACGACCTGAGCACATACAGTTCCCACCTACTTAACATGAAATTTTTCACCGAAAAATCTGACAAACATACCCTTTTTCTCATTGACGAATTTGGAGCAGGCACAGAGCCGAATCTCGGAGGGTCTATCGCCGAAGCAGTATTAGAAGAAATGAACCGCAAACAAAGTTTCGGCATCGTAACCACACACTATGCTAACCTAAAAGTGCTTTCTGAAAAATGTAACGGTATCGTCAATTGCGCCATGCTTTTCAACATCACAGAACTAAAACCGCTGTTTAAACTCAAAATAGGCAAACCCGGCAGCAGTTTCGCCTTTGAAATTGCTAAAAAAATTGGTTTTCCAAATCAAATACTTTCATCGGCAGAAAAAAAAATAGGAACCGAACATGTCAACTTCGACCAACAACTGCAACAGTTAGAAATTGAAAAAGAAAAAATCGAAAAGGGACAACGACGGCTTTTTATCGCCGACGAATTTTTAAACGAGATGATTGATAAATACAACAAACTCAATCAACAATTGGAACACTCACGTAAAGAGATACTTAACACAGCCAAAGCCGAAGCCAAACAGATTTTGGATAAATCCAATCAAATCATCGAAAAAACAATACGGGAAATCAAAGAATCACAAGCAGATAAAGAAAAAACAAAACAACTTCGAAAGGAAATAGCTGATTATAAGGTGGAAATGGAAAAGGATACTTCCACCTCCCATCATGGTAAACGAAGTGATAATCAATCAAAACCTCCCGTAATTGCGAGCAAAGCGAAGCAATCCGGAAATAACACCGCCATCGTATCACAAGCAGAAAACAATAAAATATGTGAAAACAAAAGGATTGCAGGTCAAGCCCGTAATAACGATTTACACTCCGCCCGCAAAGACCGGAAGATTGAAATTTACACCTCCTCCCCTATCACCATTGGCGATTTTGTACGCCTTCAAGAGACCTCAACCATTGGTAAAGTGATGGAGATAAAAAACAATCAAGCCTTAATAGCATTCGATTCTATTTCTATGCGGTTGGAAGTAAACAAATTGGAAAAAATAAAAGCATATCAGCCTCCAAAACAACATCGTCCTAATTTTACAGGAGTGATGAGCGACCTTACAGAGCGTAAAGCGCAGTTTAGCACAACATTGGATTTGAGAGGAATTCGTGCAGAAGAAGCGTTGCAAATGACTGATAAATACATAGATGAAGCAGCAATGCTATCCATCAAACAACTCCGAATCCTGCATGGAAAAGGCAACGGCATACTCCGAACATTGATACGGACACTACTCGCTAAAAATAACTTTGTTGAACAGTTTGATGATGAATTTATCGAAGCAGGAGGTGCGGGAATAACTTTGGTGAGATTGAAATAGCAATATTAAAAAAATTGTATCTTTGCCGCCCGAATCATACATAGAAGTTATTAAACGGAAACGTAAAGTTATATTATTTGTTAATCTAAATACCGGTAATCATTCCGGATAAATTTTTTGAAATAAGATGAAGAAAAACCTTGAAATTCTGAATGAAGAATTAAACATCGAAAACAACGCTGTTATTGAACAAACAGCAGAAACAATGGAAGAAATTTATAATGAAAAAGAGGTAAAAAAACCTTCTCGCACTCCGAGAAAAAAAACAACAGAAGTTACTGAAACTGTTAAAACCCCTTTAAAGACCGTAAAACCGAGAACCCACAAGACAGTAAAACCCGTTCTTGATGAACAATCAACCGAAGAACCTTTACCGGTGGTTGAAGATGAGTTACAGGCTGAAACGAAAACAGATGAGCATTTAAACGTTGAAATAGAATTACAAGTAGAAATAGCTGCAGTTGAACCTTCTTATATTGAATTAGAACCAGAGGAAATTTTACCCATTGAAATGGAAGAAGAAGTGGTAGAAAAACATCAAGACGTTCTTTTAATGGAAGACCGTATGGAAGAGACAATAGAAATGTCTGACGAAGTAGTTACAGAATTTGACAAAGAACTTCTATCTGCACAAAACCAATCAGAACAAACAGAAGAACCGGAACAACCTAAAAAAGAGAAAGAAATTATTCCCGATTATCACTCCTACGAGCCAGAAGCTCTTATAGAGGCGTTGAATGATTTATTGCAAGAAGAACTCTTTGAAAGCATAAAAGGAAGGGTATCAGCCATCAAATTGGCATTTATGGAGCATGAGAGAGCAGCTATTCAAGAAGCAAAAAAAGAAGCCGAAGAAGAAACAGAGGAGTATGTATTTCCATATTCAGAGCGTTTTAATGCCGTTTTCGACCAGTATAAACAGAAAAAAGCAAAATTCATGGAAGACCTCGAAAAAGAGAAAGAGGAAAACCTTGAAAAGAAAAATAACATATTAGAAGAATTACGCGCTCTTTTGATATCCGAACAACCACTAAAAATCACATACGACCGTTTTCGTGAATTGCAGGAACAATGGAAAAATATCGGACTTGTACCAAAACAGGAAATAGCATCTTTGTGGAATAATTATCATTTTCTGATTGAGAAATTTTTCGATAAGGTACGTATCCATAGAGAACTGAAAGAGTTAGACCTGAAAAAGAATTTAGAATTAAAAATTACCCTCTGTGAAAAAGCCGAAGAACTTCTGTTGGAAGATAATGCTATAGACGCTTTTAAAAAACTGCAGAGTTATCATATACAATGGCGTGAAATAGGCGCCGTTCCAAACACCCAGCGCGAAGATATTTGGGAACGTTTCAAATTTGTTTCCGATACTATCAACCAACGTCATCGCGATTACTTCGACAATATGCGTACCGAACACGAAAGTAATGCCCATGCAAAAACCGCTATTTGCGAAAAAACAGAAGAAATCATCGCTCAAACATATACTTCTGTTACCGATTGGAACAAAAAAACTGACGAAATGGACGAACTGTTCAAACTGTGGAAAAGCATCGGACCCGTCGGAAAAAAACAGAGCATAGAACTCTGGGCGCGCTTCAGTAAAGCCATGAACACTTTCCATAGAAACAAACAGGAATTTTTTAGAAAAATCAAAGAGACCATTATGGACAACTACAATAAAAAACTCAATATATGTGTCGAAGCCGAAGCCTTAAAGGACAATACCGACTGGAAAATTACCTCCAAAGAATTTGTACGAATGCAAGAAGAATGGAAATCAATAGGTCCTGTACCTGCCAAATTGTCTGATAAGATTTGGAAACGTTTCCGAGCCGCATGTGACCATTTTTTCACTGCCAAAGAATCATTCTTCTCAAACGTTTCTGCTGCAGAACCCGAAAACCTCAAAGCAAAGAAAGCAATCATCGAAGAACTTAAAAACTGCGAATTTACAGGCATGAGAACCGAAAACCTTGATATACTGAAAAATTTCCAAAACCGCTGGCTTGCAATAGGTTTCGTTCCGTTTAAAGAAAAAGAACGTCTCCAGACTGAATACCGTCAAATACTCAACGAAAAAATGAAACAACTCAACATCACCTTCTACGAAATGAACGAAGGACGACCATTCAGAGGAGAAGACAATCAAAATCAACAAGGGCGACGTACAGGCGGAAACGAAACAGCCCTGCGCAAAGAAATAATATACCTCCAAAACAAAGTTTCGACCATGCAGGACGAAATAAACCTGTGGGAAAACAATATCGGTTTCCTTTCCAGTTCCAAAAACGCCGACATCCTTAAACAGGAATTTGAAAAGAAAATCCAAAAAGCGAAAAACGACTTAGAACTGAATGTGGCTAAATTAAAATATCTACGGCAAGAGTTGGATAAACAGTAAACACAACAATGAATCGAAATTTAGACGCCAGCAGCGCTAACTTGAGCGCAGGTGAAAAGGAGATAGAAAAGTCATTACGTCCTGAAGCGTTTCACGACTTTGCAGGTCAGTGTAATGTGGTGGACAACTTGGAAATTTTCGTTTCCGCCGCACGACAGCGCAAGGAAGCGCTTGACCATGTTTTGTTGCACGGTCCTCCCGGATTAGGAAAAACGACCTTGTCGTATATTATCGCCAACGAGTTGGGAGTGAATATAAAGATGACATCAGGTCCGGTGTTGGACAAACCGGGCGACTTAGCCGGATTGCTTACTTCTTTGGATGCCAATGATGTGCTTTTTATTGATGAAATACACCGTTTAAGTCCTATTGTCGAAGAATATCTCTACTCCGCAATGGAAGACTATAAGATTGACATCATGATTGAAACGGGTCCCAATGCACGCAGCGTACAAATTACTATCAATCCTTTTACACTTATCGGCGCTACAACGCGCTCAGGCTTACTGACTGCACCGCTACGTTCACGCTTCGGAATAAACTCACGGTTAAACTATTACGACTCCGAAACCCTTTGCGGTATTGTAAAACGTTCAGCTTCTATTTTGAAAATACACATTTCAGATGAAGCGGCTTATGAAATTGCCCGCCGAAGTCGCGGAACGCCGCGTATTGCCAACCTCTTACTCCGCCGAGTACGCGATTTTGCCCAAATAAAAGGAGACGGCAATATAGACATCACCATCTCCAAATATGCCTTAGAAGCGCTGAATGTTGATCAATACGGATTAGATGAAATGGACAACCGCATTCTGTCTGCCATCATCGAAAAATTCAAAGGAGGACCTGTCGGAATCACCACCATTGCCACCGCAGTAGGCGAAGATGCAGGAACCATAGAGGAAGTTTATGAGCCTTTTCTCATACAAGAAGGCTTTTTAATGCGCACTCCAAGAGGTAGAGAAACAACCGAAAAAGCATACCATCATCTCGGTAAAACATTCCATAAAAACTCGACATTAGATATATTTGATCGGGTTGATGATTAGTTTTCATGTTAATAAAAGACAAAATCAAAAAAGCCATTTTGGAAGCAGGTTTTGAAGTTTGCGGATTTGCCGATACATCTGAATTGCCTAAAGAACAGCATTTATATTTCAAACAATGGCTGAAAAATGGCAACCATGCCGACATGCAATACATGGAAAGAAATTTAGAGAAACGCCTCTACCCTACCCTATTGGTTGCCGATGCCAAAAGCATCATCGTTGTTGCCATCAACTATTTTTCAAAATTAACACAATCGGGCACATACCGCATTTCAAAATATGCTTACGGGAAAGATTATCACGATGTTATAAAACAAAAACTCACTCAGGTCGTCCAACAAATTCCTGAACTGAAAAATGACCCTGTTTTGCGGATCTTCACCGATTCCGCACCTGTAGCGGAGCGTTATATGGCAGTCAAATCGGGAATCGGTTTTATTGGAAAAAACAACACGCTGGTTATTCCCAAAAAAGGCTCTTTTTTCTTCCTTGCCGAAATCGTTACTTCGCTTACATTAGAACCCGATAAACCATTTACAAAACAGTTTTGTGGTAGATGTACCCGTTGCATTGATGCCTGCCCAACAAATGCTTTAACTGCTCCATTTTCCCTCAATGCTCAAAAATGTATTTCATATCAAACTATTGAAAACAAATATAATACAAGTATTACCTCAATCAAAAGAAACAATGAAAAATGGATTTCTGGGTGTGATGCCTGTATGGATGTCTGTCCATGGAATCGTTTTGCCCTACAAAATTCCATTGATGAATTTCAACCCAAAAAAGCATTATTAACCATGACTAATTCCGACTGGAAAAATATTAACGAAGAAAAATTCAACACGCTTTTCAAAGAATCGCCGGTAAAACGGGCAGGATACAGTAAGTTGAAGAGGAATATTGAAGTGTATGAAACATAAACTACCTTGCTTCAATATATTTTATTTCGTAATAATAAACAATTGTTGACGAAGTGTTTCGAGTATTTTTGTTCTTTAAATTGAAACTCGGAAAAAAATCTAACATATTGGTTTTCATCAATGGAATTTGATTATCCTTATATGTTACTTTTATTTTGGTGGGATAATCACCATTAAACTCCTCATAACGATATGTATCCGTTGCAATTATTGTTCCAGATGTAGTTTCCCCATTAAATGTCATAGAATATTCCCCATCATAATTTACTGAAAGCGGATTATTTACCACCTGAAAACCTAATCTGTCAATTGCAGGAAAAGCTAATGACTGTTGTGATGATAATCCGCTATAAACCCCTTTTTTATTTGCATATTTTGCCGAAAAATCAAGTGTAGAATGTAGTGTAATGCCAAGAGATTCGGATTCTGTATTAGTTGCCCCATAAATAAGATTGCCATTAGAATCATAAGAATATGTTCCAATCAAAACATCTTTTCCTTCTTTAACTTCATATATTTTAATTACTTTGCCATTTTTCAACTCAAATTTTCTTGTATAATTCGAATTTTCATAACAAATAAAAATATAATTACCTGAATAGGATAAAGAAATCGTATCGCCTAACGTAGTTGATATGCTGATCAATCTTCCTGATTTATCATACTCATAATATTCCGAAAAGTAATCATATTCAACTTTAGTAATTCGATTGATACTGTCATAGAATATTTTTGCCACACCCGACTCTTCATCAATACTGTAACAAATTTCAGAAGGGAGTAATTTGACTGTCGGCTCACTTCCACCATCACCACTACTCTTTTTATTACATCCTGCAGCCAAAGTAAACATCATTCCTGCGATACAAACAACTATATTTAAATAAAGTATATTCATTGCTAAAACAATTTGATAAATATTTACTTTGGCAAAGGTATGTAATATTTCCGTATCTTTGCACATATTTTTTATATGGGTGTCATCAAATCATTTTTTTCGTTTACGTGCCGCGAACAATACGGTTTAATGGTTTTAGTATCTTTGATATTGATAACCATTGCTGTTAATTTTTTCATTTCTGAAAAAATGGTGCCTTCAGGCAACAATGAAGCCTTTTTAAAATGGGAAGAAGAAGTAAGAACCTTTCAGGAGCAACAGGAATTAGCCGCCCAATACAATGATTCCCTGCGCATGGCACGCCGACAATATGGAAATTACAGCGATTATAGAACCGCCAATACCAAATTTTACGAAAAATATCAAAAAACCGAAAAGAAATTCCCCGACCCTTTCAGGTTCAATCCCAATGACACCAATAAAGAAGCTTTTATAAAACTTGGTTTTTCGGAAAAACAGGCAGAAAGCATTGTTAAATATCGTGAAAAAGGGGCTAAATTTAAAAGCAAACAGGATTTTCAAAAGGTATTTGTCGTTTCAGACGAAATGTATGTACACCTTGAAGCGTGGATAATGCTTCCCGATGAAGAAACAATAGCAGCAGAATTGGCAACAAAGGAAGCCGTTGTTATCGAACTGAATACAGCCGACACCACATCTTTACAACAAATCGGCAGAATTGGGAATTATTTAGCCAAACGAATTGTTGATTACCGTCAAAAACTCGGAGGTTTTCATTCATTAGAACAGTTAAAAGAAATCAACGGAGTTAATGAAGAGCGATTTTTAGGAATTGCTCCCTTCATAACGGTTGACAAAAGTAAAATCACCAAATTAGATTTAAACAAAAGTTCATTCAAAGATTTTACACGTCATCCTTATTTTGAATATTACATCGTGAAAGCGATTTTTGAATATAAAGAAAAACACGGACTTTTTACATCTGTTGACGATGTTCGAAAAATTCCGTTGATATACGATGATTTGTATAATAAAATTAATCCCTATTTACATGTTTCGGTTAATTAAAAGGACTTTATTTTTGTTTGTATTACTGCTATTTACGTTGTTTATATGCAGTGTTAGTTTATATGCCCAATCATCCAATACTACGGCAGCAAAACTGTACGACTCTATGGATAACGTTAAACAAACAAATCGTTATAAAGCAATAGAGATAGGTAAAAAAGGATTACAAGTAGCAGAGGAAACCAAGGATACTACTATGCGGGGACTGATTTTGGAGAATATTTCCGGAATATTTTTGGAAATGGGCAAATATGACAGCGCAAGAGTTTATATTCAAGAAGCCATATCTTGGTATCGCTATTGTGGAGATGAAATGGATATTTTATGGTGTCGCTACTATTTAGGCATCGCTTTTTCATTGCAGGGGCTTTATGAAGAAGCCATTAACGAATGTAAGCAAATACTGCAATCACCTTATATCAGCGAAGACGACAGGCTCTACGCTTTTGTTTTAAATGAACTTGGTAATATCTATTACTACCAATCGTTGTACAATAAGGCTACAGAAATGTATATAAAAATCTTCCCATACGTCAAACATGACACTGTTCAATTTATTGATTATGCTATCAATCTCGGAGCAGCATTAAAAGCGATGAAAATGTACGATTCATCTATAGTTGTTCTTCAGCAAGGATTAGAATATGCTGAAAAAAGTAATTGGAAATTAGAAAAAGCGGCATTACTGAGTAGCCTTAGTGATAATTGGATGGCATTAGGGCGGTTTAATGACGCTATTTCTTGTATTGATGAAGCCATTATGATTCGCGAAGAATCTGGAGACTCGCTTGGATTATCAAATAGTTATAAAACAAAAGGCTCTATTTTGGTTGAAAAAGGAGCATATTATTTAGCCAAAGATTATTATTTTAGAAGTTTAAAAATTAACGAATCATTAAATATTCCCAGTAGCACTGCCGGAACTTATTACTTAATCGGTGAATGTTTGCAATATACGCATGAACACGAAGCAGCGTTGGCCTACTTTGAACAAGGATATAAAATAGCTGTCAAAATTGGAGCGGGAGTAAAAATTGAAGCCGCTCTAAAAGGAATGGCGCTCTCGTGGATGGCTTTACATGACACAAAAAAATCTGTGGATTTTATGAATCGTTTCATCACCGTTCACGATTCAATTCTAAGTATTGACGGTGGGAACTATATTCATCCGAATGTGTCAACAATGCCAAAAAAAACCGAAAAACCATATAAACGGCTTATTAACGTTCTAACCATTTCACTGCTGATTTGCAGCGTTATCCTGCTACTGTACCGGAACAGAAATTTAAAAACAGCCATAAAAAGAAACGCTGATGAAAAAAATATTTAATGCGGCTCTTTTCCCTTTGATGCTTGTTTGTTGTTTCTGGATCATGGAGTTAGCCAACATTACTTTTCCTGACTATTTATATCAACTTGGAGTATATCCGCGCACTATTGAGGGACTGCTTGGTATTATCACTTCCCCGTTTATTCATAAAGACTTTTCACATCTTATTGCCAATACGATGCCTTTTTTGATTCTCGGATGTGCGTTGTTTTTCTTTTATCGCGGCATCTCTTTTCGTATTTTTGCTTTAATATGGCTGTTTAGTGGATGCCTTACATGGATTTTAGGACGTCCATCGTATCACATTGGCGCCAGCGGAGTATGTTATGCCCTATTTGCGTTCCTGTTTGTCAGCGGTTTTATTCGTAAAAGCAGGGAATTGATTGCAATAAGCCTTTTAACTGTATTTTTATATGGAGGTATGGTTTGGGGATTTGTGCCGGAATTTGCAGCCTCAAATGTATCCTACGAAGCACACGGCGGAGGATTATTAACAGGCGTTGTACTGGCTTTGATTTACAGAAAGAAAGGACCGCAACGAAAACAATATCAATGGGAAGAAGATAACGAATATCATTTTGAAATTAGACAAAAAATAAAAATAGTTATTGACAAGGATATTCCCTTCATTCAAGGAGTGTTTGAACCTTATGCCAACGTTTTTTATATCGAAGGGAACCAAATATCGGCTCCAGATATATATGATGCCGATGCTATTATAATCCGCAATCGTACAAAATGCGACAGGAAATTACTGGAAAATTCTTCAGTACGCTATATCGCCACTGCAACATCCGGATTTGACCATATTGATACTGAATATTGTAAACAAAACAACATCCTTTGGAGCAATGCCGCCGGTTGTAATAGCGGCTCAGTAATGCAGTATATGGCATCTACCCTTGCTTATTTGGCGTTGGAAAAAAAAATTAACTTTACCTCTAAAACCATAGGAATCATCGGTGTTGGACATACAGGAAAAAAAGTCGCCACGCTGGCAGATATTCTAGGAATGAAAAAACTGCTGTATGACCCACCACGTGCTTTAATAGAAGGAAATGAAGGTTTTACAAGTTTAGAAAACATAATGGAAAATGCCGACATTATCTCATTTCATGTTCCTTTACAATACGGAGATGTGAATGAAACGTTGCATTTTGCCAATGGTTTCTTTTTCAGCCAATTAAAGAAAAAACCGATTATCATTAACACAAGTCGCGGCGAAGTTGTTGATTCCAAAGCGCTGAAATGTGCATTGGAAGACGGACTTATATCGGGCTGCATTTTAGATGTATTTGAAAATGAGCCTACTGTAGAAAAATCATTCTTAGACTATTGTATTTTGGCAACTCCACATATAGCAGGCTACTCAGCAGACGGAAAAGCCCATGCTACACAACATGTCGTTCAAACCGTTGGAGCATTTTTTGACCTTCCACTTAAAAATTGGCAAACACCTTCTATCCCCATGCCCGAAATGTCCAACATATTTCCAAATCAATACACAGAAAATATTTTTCTTTTTCATTGTTTATTAACCTGTTTTAATATCGCCATTGACGATGCCAAATTACGCTTTCAACCGACTAAGTTTGAACACTTTCGCAATCATTATCCCATTCGCAGGGAATATCCGAGTTTTACTGTTAATACAAAACAAACCTCTTCGGATATTGAAGGAAAATTGAAGCAATTGGGGTTTACAATTGGTTAAGTATTGATGTATATATCCTACTCCAAAAAAAAAAAAAACAGATATTGAAAAACAATATCTGTTTAAAGTAATAATATGTTAATTGAAATTTTATTTTTTCACTGTCTTTTCAATAAGCACTTCTTCTTTCTTTTTTCCCATAATCATGTCGTAGGCTAATCCTCCGGCGTTGATGATGGATGAATAAGTCCCTACCAATACTCCCCACAGCATCACAAATATAAATCCTCTAATGCTTTCACCTCCAAGTATGAATATCATCAGAAGTACTGCAACGGTAGAGCCGGAAGTATTTACTGTACGTCCTAAGGTGCTGTTGATGGCGTTATTAATATTTACAAAAAGAGTACGTTTCGGATATTCGGTAACATTTTCACGGATACGGTCGAAGATAATAACAGTAGAGGTGATGGCATATCCGATAACGGTAAGAATAGCGGCGATAAATGCTTGGTCAACCTCCATATTAAACGGCATGATGCCATAGAACAGACAGAACAAACCAAGGGTAACGATGGTATCGTGGGCTAAGCATATCACAGCAGATAAACCGTATTGCCATTTTCTATAACGTATTGCAATGTATCCAAACATAATAACAAGGGAGAAGAAGATGGCAAACAAAGCATTGACTTTCATGTCATAAGCAATGGTAGCGCCTACTTTTTCGGATGATAAAATACCGAGATATTTACTTTCTCCCGTATTTGATGCTTCAGAGAAAAATGTTTCCGGAGTGATGTCAATATCTTTGTAAAATGGTTTTAATGCTGTATATAATTTGCTTTCAACTTCACGGTCAACATTAACATCGTTATCGTCATATTTATAGTCGGTTGTGATTTTTATTTGGGTGTTAGGTCCAAAAGTTTTAACTTCGGGGTGTTTATCAAATACTTGACTTAACGCCGAGCGTACATCCGGAACTGAAACAGCATGGTCGAAACGTACTACATAAGAACGACCTCCTTTGAAATCAATACCATAGTTTAATTTTAAAATAACCAATGCGAGTATGCTTATGATGATGAAAGAACTGGAAAGCATGTAAGTAAACTTGCGGTTTTTAACAAAAGCAAAGTTATTGCGTCTAAACCAGTCGTGTGTTAATTTGGTATCGAAAGTGATTTTTTTGTTTTTGTTTAATCTGGTTTCAAATATTAGTCGGGTAATGAAGATGGAGGTAAATAATGAGGTTAAAATACCGATTATCAACGTTGTTGCAAATCCTTGTACGGGACCTGAACCGAAGACATACAGTACAATAGCGGTTAATAATGAGGTAACGTTACTGTCAATAATGGCTGAATATGCATTTCTGTAACCATCGTGAATGGCTAAACGAAGCCCTTTTCCTGCATATAATTCTTCACGAACACGTTCATTGATAATCACGTTGGCATCCACCGCCATAGCCAGTGTTAATACAATACCTGCAATACCGGGCAATGTTAAAACAGCACCAAATGATGTTAATACGCCAAAAAGGAAAAATAAATTGACTATCAGCGCTATGCAAGCAACAAAACCACCTCTGTTATAGAAGAATACCATATAAATAAGTACCATGATAAAGGCTAAAACGAATGACCACATACCTGCATTAATGGCTTCCTGTCCAAGTGACGGACCAACAACCGCTTCCTGAATAATACGTGCCGGAGCGGGTAGTTTACCTGCTTTCAGGATATTTGCCAAGTCCTGTGCTTCTTCAATGGTCATGCTGCCACCGGAAATGGAGGATTGTCCGCCCGATATTTCCTGATTTACATTGGGATAGGAATAAACATAGCCGTCGAGTACAATGGCTATTTGTTTGCCTATGTTATCGTGTGTCATTTGTTTCCAGATACGAGCGCCTTCTGCATTCATGGACATAGACACGTTAGGACTTCCTGAAATATGATCCACATCCTGACGTGCATTGGTGATAACTTCTCCTGTTAAACGGGGGCTGCCGTCTCTTGTGGTTGCTTTGATGGCTACTAATGCTAAAATATTTGAGCCTTTTCTGTCAGGTTTCACCGTCCACATCAATTTCAAATTGCGTGGAAAAAGGTGCGAAACGGAAGCGAGCATTTTGTTTACACGGGAGGTATCTCTGATATGAGAAAAACCTATTGTTGCCGATGGATTAACCATTGTTTGACCTTGATCATTGGTATAGGTTGAAGGTTGCAGGTAGGCATAAAGCGGATTTTCTTTTGCGTATTGTTCAAAAGTATATTGCGGTTTTTCTTCTTTTAAGGTATCAACGGCTTGTTCTAATGCAGTGGCTAAAGCGGAAGTATCAGCGTCGTTTGTTGATTCTTCGGCAATAACTTCTGTTTCTGTAACAGGTTGTTGAACATTTGTTTCTGATTGTTGTGGTGTTTCTTCTTTTGGTTTGGTTTCTTCCTGAAAAGGTTGCATTTCGCGCAATCTTTTATTTGCTTCTTCAAAAGCATTTAAAATTTCAGGATCGGAGAAGTTATAGGTTTCCCAAAACTCTAATCTGGCGGTTCCTTGCAGCAGTTTTCTGACACGCTCAGGGTCTTTCACACCCGGCAATTCAATGAGAATACGTCCGGGAGTTTGCAACTGCTGAATGTTCGGTTGTGCAACGCCAAAACGGTCAATACGGGAACGGAGGATGTTATAAGATGTGCTTATCGCAGCATCTGTTTCACTGCGGATAACTTTCAATACTTCATCATTGGTTGCGTTAAATGGTATTTTATCTTTCAACTCCATTGTACTGAAAATACTTGCTAAACTCGCATTGGGGGCAAGTTCCTGATAAGCCTTCCCAAAAAGCGACACAAAATTTTCATTGCTGCTTTTTTGTCGTAAAATGGCTAAATCAATGGCTTTGTTGAAAGTCGTATCGGTGCTGTATCCCGATAGTGAACGAATAACGTCCACCACGCTGACTTCCATAATCACGTTCATACCACCCCTAAGGTCAAGTCCCAAGTTCAATTCCCGCTCCTTAACTTCTTTGAATGTATATTTACGTAGCCATAAAAAATTATAAACCGTTTCATTTTCAATAGAATCTAAATAAAACCGTTCTCTTGCTCTCGAAATAGAATCCCTGAGAAAAGATTCTTTTCCAATGTCTCCGCCAGCCAGTGCAATTGCTTCATCCAATGCTTTGGGGTTGTTGGCATATTCTTTCACCTTTCTTTCCTGAAACGACGATACGAAGGTAAATGAAAGTTGAAATAAACAAACTAATGAAAAAACGATAGCAAAAAACTTAATAATCCCTTTGTGTTGCATTTTATCTTACTATTTTAATATTAATTATTATGATACTTTTTTTGGGGTGCAAAGGTACGATTTTTTTTGATTGAAATAATGTTTTCTTTTTTTTCCTTCACATCATAATTCATACTATCTTTGTGGCTACAAATTATTCATCTTAATAATCATTTCAATATGGTCAGTTACAAAGAATTAGGACTTGTCAACAGCAGGGAAATTTTCAAAAAAGCATTTGAAGGAAAGTATGCGATACCTGCTTTTAATTTCAATAACATGGAGCAAATGCAGGCTATCATTCAGGCTTGTGTTGAAAAAAGGTCTCCTGTAATTCTTCAGGTTTCGAGCGGCGCCCGCAAATACGCCAATCAAACACTGCTTCGCTACATGGCGCAGGGTGCTGTGGAATATGCCAAAGAGTTAGGAAGCAACATTCCTATTGTTTTACATTTGGATCATGGCGATACTTTCGAACTTTGCAAAGATTGTATTGACATGGGTTTTTCGTCAGTGATGATTGACGGTTCCCATCATCCATACGAGCAAAATATAGCCTTAACCCGTCAAGTAGTGGAATATGCGCATCGATATGATGTAACGGTTGAAGGTGAATTGGGCGTTCTTGCCGGCATCGAAGACGATGTTGCAGCAGAACATCATACTTATACACAACCATCAGAGGTACAAGATTTTGTAAGTAAAACGGGCGTTGATTCATTGGCGATTTCTATCGGAACATCGCACGGCGCCAATAAATTCAAACCCGAACAATGTACCCGAAATGCCGACGGCATCCTGATTCCACCACCCTTACGTTTCGACATCCTTGAAGAAATTGAAAAAAGAATACCCGGATTTCCGATTGTACTGCATGGGGCATCATCTGTTCCGAAAGATTTGGTCGATATCGTAAATAAATACGGCGGCGCACTGAAAGACGCTATCGGTATTCCCGAAGAACAACTCCGTAAAGCAGCCGCATCTGCCGTCTGTAAAATCAACATTGACTCCGACGGAAGAATTGCCATGACCGCCTCTATCCGCGAAGTATTGGCATTGAAACCGGCAGAATTTGACCCAAGAAAATATTTAGGACCTGCCCGCGACAACCTGAAACAAATCTATATGCACAAAGTAGAAAACGTGCTGGAAAGCGCTGGGAAGGCTTGAATTTGAAGTATTATTGTTATGAGTAAAAGAGCATTAAATAATTAATGAAAGATGGGAAATATCATCGCCATAGTAGGACGTCCGAATGTCGGAAAATCAACACTATTTAATCGTTTAACGGGAATGCGTCAGGCTATTGTTGACCCTACCAGCGGCGTAACACGCGACCGCCATTACGGAACATCCGACTGGAACGGCATCACTTTTTCGGTTATTGACACCGGAGGATATATAGAAGGAAGCGATGATATTTTTGAAGAAGAAATCCGTAAACAAGCCCTCTTAGCCATCGAAGAAGCCGACATTATCTTATTCATGGTCAATACATCCGAAGGATTAACCACTTTAGACGAAGACGTTGCCAATCTGTTGAGGCGTTCGAAAAAGCCCGTTTTTTTGGCAGCAAATAAAGTAGATGACGCAGTACACCATATTCATGTTCCGGAATTTTATGCACTAGGACTTGGCGAAGTCTATCCCATCTCTGCAATGAACGGGCACGGCACAGGAGAACTGTTGGATGCCATGGTGCAAGAGATGAAACCATCTGAAGAAGAAGAACATCAGGACGACATTCCCCGTATTGCAGTAGTAGGTCGTCCCAACGTCGGAAAATCATCATTCATCAACGCTTTGGTGGGCGCAGAAAGAAACATAGTTACACCCATCGCCGGAACAACGCGAGATTCCATCTTAACACGTTACAAATCGTTCGGATTCGATTTCTATTTGGTTGATACTGCCGGTATCCGTAAAAAAAACAGAATCAGTGAAAACATTGATTTCTATTCCGTGATGCGCTCCATCCGCGCCATTGAAAATTCCGATATTTGTATATTGATGCTCAGCGCAGAAGATGGCTTCGAAAGTCAGGATGCCAACATTTTACAACTCATAGAGAAAAACCGAAAAGGACTTGTCGTTGCAGTAAACAAATGGGACTTAATCGAAAAAAATGCCAACACACACATAACATTTGAAAAACAAATCAAAGAGAAGATGCAACCCTTTGTTGACGTTCCCATTATCTTCACATCCGTTACCAATAAACAACGCATCATCAAGACATTAGAAGAATGTCGCGATGTTTATACCCGAATGAAAACCCGCATTTCCACCTCAAAACTCAACGAAGAACTCCTCCCTATCGTAAAAGAAACACCACCTCCAACAGTGAAAGGCAAACAGGTGAAAATCAAATACATCACCATGCTTCCTACCCCTTTCCCTGCCTTTGTCTTCTTCTGCAACCTGCCGCAATATGTAAAAGACCCGTATAAACATTTCATTGAAAACAGATTACGGTCTATGTATGACTTTACAGGAGTACCCATTCAGATTTATTTTAGAGAAAAATAAAATTTAAAATCATGTCCATACACAAAGAAAATTACAAAAAAATAACGACGCATATTCTTCAAGAGATGAAGAATAAGGGCGAGAAGATAGCGATGCTTACAGCATACGATTATTCGATGGCACGTATTTTGGATGAAGCCGGTATAGATATTATTTTAGTTGGTGATTCGGCTGCCAATGTGATGGCGGGCTTTGAAACCACCTTGCCCATAACCTTAAACGACATGATATATCATGCCTGTTCTGTTGTACGGGCAGTAAGACGAGCTTTAGTAGTTGTTGATTTACCCTTTGGTACCTATCAGGGAAATTCAAAAGAGGCTTTACATTCGGCTATTCGTATCATGAAAGAATCCGGCGCCAATGCCATTAAAATGGAAGGAGGTTCGGAAATATTAGAGTCAGTTGAGAGAATCCTGTCGGCAGGAATACCGGTGATGGGACATTTGGGCTTGACGCCACAATCCATTAATAAATTCGGTACATACATAGTTCGTGCACAGGAAAAGAAAGAAGCCGATAAACTATTAAGCGATGCACAGTTGCTGGCATCAGCCGGATGTTTTGCTATTGTGTTAGAAAAAATACCTGCAAAATTAGCAGGAGAAGTTTCGGAAAAAATTCCCATTCCAACCATCGGAATAGGCGCCGGAAACAAAGTGAACGGACAAGTTTTGGTTTTGCACGATATGTTGGGCATCACTCAGGAATTTTCACCCCGTTTTTTAAGACGATACAATAATCTGTTTGATGATATCAAAACTTCGGTGCTTTCATATATAGGAGACGTCAAAAGCGGAGACTTTCCTAACGATACGGAACAATATTGATACAAAGGGAAAATGAACGTTATCTATGAAGATAATCATTTGATTGTGGTGAATAAATCGCCATCCGAAATCGTTCAAGGAGATAAAACCGGAGATACACCTTTGAGCGACGAAGTGAAATCGTATCTAAAAACCAAATACAACAAATCAGGCGAGGCTTTTTTGGGCGTAATACATCGCTTAGACCGCCCTGTAAGTGGGATTGTCATCTTTGCAAAAACCTCAAAAGCACTGACACGTATGAACGAATTGCTGAGTAATAACGAACTCAAAAAATACTATTGGGCTATTGTATGCAAACAACCACAACCCGAAGAAGCCGTTTTAACCGATTATATCGAAAAAAATGAAAAGTTAAACAAATCTTTTGTCGTCGCAAACGATTCAAAAAAGGCAAAAAAAGCAACGTTGGCATATCGTTTATTAGCAGCAAGCGACAATTACTTTCTCGTTGAAATAGAACTGTTTACAGGACGTCATCATCAAATTCGGGTACAGTTGGCAAACATCGGATGTCCGGTAAAAGGCGACTTGAAATATGGTGCTCCCACATCCAACAAAGATGCCTCCATAAGCCTGCACGCCCGTAAAGTCAGTTTCGTACACCCCGTAAACAAAGAATTATTGACTTTGGAAGCGCCCCCACCCAACGACCCGCTATGGAACTTCTTTCAATCAACAGTAATAAAATCTCAAATCTCTTAATCTCAAGTCTTAAAATCTCAAATCTAAAATTTATTAAATATGCGCACAATAACCATTTATGGAGAACAAGAAAAAATTGACATCATCAACAAAAGCGATGTATGTCGTATGGCAATGGTGGACGAAAACGGTCTGCCCTACATCGTTTGCATGACGTATGCTTTCGACGGGAAATACCTCTATTTACATTCCGGACCGAAAGGAAAGAAAATAGACATTTTGCGGAAAAACAATCGTTTATGTGTTGAGTTCAGTACCGATTATCAGTTGTATCATCAAAACGAAGAAGTCGCTTGCAGTTACAGCATCAAATACCGTAGCGTATTGCTTTACGGTGCGGTCGAATTTATTGAAGATGTGGCTGAAAAAACAAGAATGATGAATCTGATTATGCAGAAATATACTGGAAAACCATCATTCACATATAATGCACCTGCTATCAATAATGTATGTATCATGCGGGTTTTGCCCGATTTGATTGAAGGAAAAGCACATGGGTATTGAGTTTGTTACAATTTATTTCAATGTAAAAAATTATCTACCTTTGCACATTAATTTACGGAAAATAAAAAGAGATGGAAACAATCGTAACAACTCCGCCGTTGAATGATGCACAACTGTTTGTATTAAAAACATTTGCGTCAATACGAAACGAACAGGAAAGAGATGAACTAACCTCATTATACCTTGATTACATTCAAAAAAAAATGGATGAAGAATCAGACAGATGGTGGAAAGAGAATGATATGACCACTGAAAAATTTGACGACTTATTTTTAAACGCACATTATAGAACACCTTACAAATAAAAATGAAAGTCGTTATTGACACAAATTGTTTGCTACGAGTTTTACCGAAAAATTCCAAGTATCGTTCTTTGTGGGAAGCGTTTCGAAGTGAAAAATTTATTTTATGTTATTCAACAGAATCTCTTCAAGAGTATGAAGAGTTGTTGTTTCGTTTTTTTTCACCTCATTTTGCCTATCTTACTATGGAAATGTTAATTAAATCACCAAATATCATTAAAACGACCCCTTTTTTCAAGTGGAATCTAATTTCCACCGACCCCGATGACAATAAATTTGTGGATTGCGCACTCAACGCGGCGCAGATTTTATTGTTACTAACGACAAACATTTTAACATCTTAAAAGATATTGATTTCCCCAAAATAAACATCATTGACATTGAAACATTTACAAAAATCTTATCTTCCGAACAATGAAACACCGACACAGCGGCATCTTACTTCACCCCTCATCACTTCCGGGCGATTTCGGCATTGGAACTTTAGGCACAAATGCGAAGCAATGGATTGATAACCTGCAAAAAGCAGGACAAAAATATTGGCAGATTTTACCATTAGGACATACCGGATTTGGTGATTCGCCCTATCAATGTTTTTCGAGTTTTGCAGGAAACCCTTTACTTATTGATTTTGAAGAATTAATGAAAATCGGATTGCTGATGTCGGATGAATTTGAATATTGTCGTGTAAAAGAACCATCGTTAAGAGTTGATTTTCATAATGTTATAAATGAAAAATATTCCAAATTACCATTAGCATATCAGCGTTTTCTAAAACATAATAAAACAGAATTAAAACAAGATTTTAACGCTTTCTGCGAGAAAAACGCCGTATGGTTACACGATTACGCCCTGTTTATGGAAATTAAAAATTTTCACAATCACCTCCCTTGGCATCAATGGCGCGAACCGTTTAAAAAAAGAGAAGAAACAGCTCTCAAAGCATTTCACAGCCGTTTTTCTGTAGAAATAGATTTTCATTGTTTTTGTCAATGGATATTTTTTCGGCAATGGTACGACATCAAAAAATACGCCAATGACCGTCATGTCGAAATCATTGGCGACATTCCGCTTTACGTAGCACACGATAGCACCGACGCTTGGGCAATGCCACATCTGTTCCTGTTCGATAAAAACTTGAATCCCAAAGTTGTAGCAGGCGTTCCACCCGATTATTTCAGCGCTACAGGACAACTCTGGGGAAACCCGATATACGACTGGAAACAACATAAAAAAGATGGTTTTCAATGGTGGATTCGCCGCTTTGAAGCCTCATTAGAACTCTACGACTGGATTCGTATTGACCATTTTCGCGGTTTTGCAGCCTATTGGGCAGTGCCATACGGCGACCATACAGCCGAAAACGGAAAATGGATTCCAGCCCCCGGTAAAGCACTATTTAAAACATTGTCAAATCATTTCGGAAAGTTGAACATCATCGCCGAAGACTTGGGCGTTATCACTCCTGACGTCATCAAACTGCGCGACGAATTTGGTTTTCCCGGAATGAAAATCCTCCAATACGCCTTCGACTCGGAAGATAACGAAAATATGCCCCACAATTTTACCCCATCGTGCGTAGTTTACACCGGCACCCACGACAATGAAACAACCCAAGGCTGGTACGAAAACCTGAACGCCGAAGCAAAAAATCGCCTCCATACTTACCTGCAAAGTGATGGAAAAGACATCCACTGGAAACTGATACGCTTGGCATGGGCTTCCGTTGCCGACTTCGCCATAGCGCCTATGCAAGACCTACTCGGATTGGACAACAACGCACGTATGAACGTTCCCGGAACAGTCGGAAACTACAACTGGCAATGGCAACTGCAAAAAAACCAAATCAACGAAAATACATGGCGGATTTTGAAGTTTCTGACAGAACTTTTTGGTAGAATTTAATTTATGTTATTTAATTTTAATGTACCTTTGCACAAAAATAAAAAAATATATTATTATGAATAAAATTCTAATTGTTTTATTGCTATTGACAGCAAATATAACCTTATCATTTGCTCAGTTTGAAAGAAATAAAGTTGATTCGAAAGGTTTAAAACAGGGCAGTTGGGAAGAAACAAAACCAAATGGTGACTTGATGAAAGGCTGGTATAAAGATGGAAAAAAATCGGGCGCATGGGCAACTTTTCAAAAAAACGGAAAAGTATCGCTTGTTGAAAGCTATGTTGATGGGAAAAAAAACGGCATTTTTATAGAGTTCGACAATAACAGTTTCCAAGCTGGAGTAGAATTCTATAAAGATGATTTACTTGATGGTGTAAGTACTAAATATCAGGGCAATCGTGTAGTATCTGAAATTTCTTACGTCAACGGAAAAGAACATGGAAAGAAAAAACTCTATTATTCAACCGGCAAAAAACAAGAAGAATCAAACATAATTTATGGTTTGAAGGAAGGAGTTTCAACATGGTACGATGAAAACGAAAAGTTAATTGCCGAATACAACTACTCCAAAGGCGAATTTCACGGAGAACAAAAAACTTTTTACTCGTCCGGTGCTCTTCGTACCAAAGAAACCTATAACCATGGAAAACCAATCGGCGAATCCATTGAATATTTTGAAGACGGAGCAATAAAGAAAAAAGGTAACTACAACAAAGAAGGACTAAAAGATGGAGAATGGATTGAATTTGACCAAAATGGGAAGAAAATAAAAACAGAAAAATTTAAATCATGAACACTACAATAAAACTGTTTTGTTGACATTTAAAGATATTGAAATTACCGACAGGCAAGTAATTGAAAAATATTTGCAAAAAGAAGATTCCCCTCTTTTGGATTATACTTTTCAAATCCTGTATCTCTATCAACCGATTTATAATTATCAATATACCATAGAAAAAGGATTCCTTTTTCTGAAAAATTGTTTTAACGGACATCACACTTTCTTTTTCCCAATTGGTAATGGAGATTTAAAAGAAGGATTCCGATTGATAGAAGAATATGCACAAAATAAATTAATTCAAATTCAATACTATCCTATTATTAAGCAACAAATAAAAATAATTCAACAACTTTTCCCAGACCAATTTAATTTTTTCCCAATCAGAGAACGTTTTGAATATATTTATTTAAGAGAACGTTTGGCTACCCTTAAAGGACGATCATTACAATCGAAAAGGAACAACATAAACCATTTGATCAAAAATGTTGATTGGAAATACGAAGTCATGGACGAAACTCATATTGAAGAGTGTAAATTTTTAGAACAAAAATGGAATACAGCGAATAAAACCTTTATCAGTAATGATTTAGAACTAAAAAGTCAAATTACTTTACCATGTTTTGACAATTATAAAAAGTTAGATATTGATGGAGGTATCATTCGTCTCAATGGAATATTATCTGCCTTTTCATTCGGATGCCGTTTAAACAGCAACACTTACCTGGTACTTTTTGAAAAAGCATTTCCTAATATCAGAGGATTATATTCCATAATAAATCAACAGTTTGTACTTCATAACGCAATGCAATATACCTATATCAACAGGGAAGAAGACTGTGGAGATCCGGGATTGCGAATTGCTAAAATGCAATATCATCCCGATATTTTACAGGAAATCTATTGTGCAAAGAAAAAAAATGATGAGTAAAAAAAATATCAATATGCAAAACAAAGAAAAAAAAACATATTTTTGCACACAATTCTTAATGAAGAGTATTATTGTTTTTTTATACTGAAAATGAGAGTTAATTTATTATAATGCAGTCGTTTATGATAATTGATGTTAATATAAAGCAAAATATTGTTGAAAAAAAATGAAATTATTTGCACGAGGATGTATGTAGATATTAATATTATGCGTAACTTGTGCCACTTTTTATATATAAATAATAATGTACTAAAAAATAAAATAACATGAAAATTAAAAGTTTACAAATCAATGTTTTAGCACTTTTGTTCGGATTAATTGCTGTCTGTATTTCACACAAAACAGAAGCAAGTAATGCAACAAATTCGCCGGAAGGGCAAACAAAAAATGAACAAACCGGCGACGATTTTTCAAATCAGAATCTAAAAACGCCCAAACTTGGTGCGGCGAGAACACTTAATTGGACTTTTCGTGGTCCTGATGACGTCTCAGGAATAGTAACTTCTGTTGTACACCACCATTCAAACAATACTCTAATAGTATATGTTGGTGCTGCACACAATGGAGTTTGGAAAAGTACTGAAGGTGGTGCTGGTAACAAAAGTTGGAAAAAGATTCCTGTTGAAAACAATAAAAACCTCTATGTAACCTGTTTAGCCCTTGACACAACTTCAAACACTATCTATGCAGGGACAGGCGGTATTCTTAAAGGGCAAGGTGTATATAAAGCAGAAGGTGATGGACCTTTGAAATTAATGGCAGGTTCTGAAAATTGGACACACATCTATAAAATAGTTTTTTCAGACAATAAGTTATATGCAGCTACAAATGCCGGACTTATGTGTTACATAGGAGGAAAATGGAACGTATGTACAGAGAAAAAAGGTGATGATAATATTCCATTAAATGATCCTGTTTCAGATATTTCTATAAACGAGTCCGGACTGGTTATTATTGCTATGAATAAGTCAGAATGTTACATTTCGGAAAAAGGTGATCCTTACGATTTTAAATATAAAACTGTAGCAGATATATCAATAAACACTACAGATAACATCGCTGTCGCAACTTCTCCTACTAATAATAATGTACTTTACATAGTTGCAGCAAGACCAATTGACGGCAAAGTACATAAAGTTCTTCTTTCTGAGGACAAAGGTAATACATGGGAAGTAATATTAGCCTATAACTCTAGTTCTCAATTTATTGATCCATTAGAAGGAAATGGAATAAATATTAATTATTTATTAGTTGATCCACGAGATCCATACACAATTTACATTGCCTCACGTAATATTTGGAAAGGGAAGCGATATACTCCTGGCACATTTGATTTCGGACTTTCAGCAATAAGTAAATCAAATGTACACGAATCAGATTTCCGCTATTTACATAGTAATGTTCGGTCTATCAGCTTTTATTCAGCCCCAACTGAGAATGTACGTTTTGCTTACATTGCTACTGATGGTGGATTGTATAATGCATTTATAAATATTGCTCCTGATGGAAACATTATCATTCCAAATAAACCATTACATTGTCAATCTTTAATAATTGGTTCATATGATTATGTTACTGCAAATAATAACAATTGGATTTTGATGGGGACTCCAACATTAGGAGTCCAAGCAATGGATGCAAATACGAATTATCCGACAAGTGCCCGTCCTGTTTGGGATCTTTTTCCTGCTGAAAAAACATATATTACAGAAGGGAGCGGTGGTCCCTGTGCAATTTCAATGATTAATGAAAATTTTTATATTTATTCTCTTTTCACAAATGGGGCACTAATATTTAGGAGAAGTATAGATTGTGGAAAACAATTTCAACCAACTAGACAAGCAACTCCTACTATTGAATGGTTTGCAGGTTCAAGTGATATGCCAGATCCCAAATACAAAAATGCTCCGATGATAATGTGGGAAAATTTTAATGATGATAATACCTATGATACAGTTTGGTTTAAAGCAGATACTCTTTCGAACTTCTCTACAGGTGATAGGATTATTTATGCTAACAGCAAAAATTTCGATTATCCCATAGAATATTCAGTGCCTTATGGATTTGCTCACAAAGATTCGATACAAGTTCTCGACCCAGTTCAGAACAGAACATTTTTCGGATTACTCAATAAAATATGGATGACTCGTGATGCTTTACAATATTCGAAAAATTCTTCTACTACACCAGTTGAATGGTTATTAATAGCCACATTAGATTCAAAAGATACATCAGTCGTTTTTGGCATATCAGATGACGCAAACACACTCTACACAGGTACTTCTCAAGGGAATATACATTGTTTAAATAATTTGAAAAAAGTTTATAACACTACTACTATAAATTTAATTGACATAACTCTTTCCTATTCATTTGAAGGGAAAAAGATACGTGCCATTGCTGTAGATCCTATAGACCCGAACCATGTAGTAGTAGTAGTAGTAGAAGGCAGCGGAAACAATATTTATGAATCTTTTAACGGAACTTCAGAATCAGCTACATATAATTCTATCAAATACAATTTACCTGACTATGTATTTTCTGTTCTTCTACCAAAAGGTGCAAAAAAAGGCACTATTATTGTAGGAACTGAAAAAGGGATATGGATGAAAGATACTGGGTCTGACACTTGGATATCCAATAATAACGGACTTGGTGAAGTTCCTGTCATGACATTATTTCAAATAACGACACATCGTCCGGGTGTAAAAAATGTTCCCTATTATGATTGGGAAAATAATAAATTAACAAGAATTAACTACCCAAGTAACAATAGTACCTACTTAACAATATATGCAGGCACTTATGGCTCAGGTATTTTTTCAACAGATCAGTATGTTGGAATAGATGAATTTACAACAAACGACCCAAAAGAATCCGATGCTTTGGTAGTATTTCCAAATCCAATAAATGACATTGCTACTATTGAGATAGATATAACAAAAGGTCAAGCTACCATTCAAGTTTTCAGTGTTGATGGGCGGTGTGTTAAAGAACAAAAAGCAAAGAGTACTATAAATATAATTAACTTAAAAGGTTATACAGCAGGAACATACATCATTCAAGTTACTCAAGGAGATGTTGTTAAATCCGCAAAAGTAGTAAAACAATAGATTTTTTTTTGTCATAAGATAATTTTTATAAAAGGGCGTTTCAACGCCCTTTTTCTATACAATAAAAAAATGAGATATGATAACAAATAAAACAAAATGCTTAATTATCGGTTCAGGACCTGCCGGTTATACTGCAGCTATTTACTCCGCGAGAGCAGAAATGAAACCGATATTATTTGAAGGAACACAACCTGGTGGACAACTTACAATTACAACAGAAATCGAGAATTTTCCCGGATTTCCTACAGGAACCACAGGACCCGTTCTTATGGACGATATGAAAAAACAGGCTTTACGATTCAATACCGATATTAGAAGCGGAACAGTAACAAAAGTTGACTTAACCAAACGTCCTTTTAAAGTATGGGTTGATGAAGGTGAGGAATACATAAAGGCAGAAACCATCATTATAGCAACAGGGGCATCTGCACACTGGTTGGGATTGGAATCGGAAGCAGTATTTCGTAATGGTGGTGTATCGGCTTGTGCTACTTGTGACGGTTTTTTCTACAGAGGCAAAGATGTAGCCGTAATGGGAGGTGGAGATACCGCCTGCGAAGAAGCACTTTATTTATCAAAAATATGTAGAAAAGTCTATTTAGTACATCGTCGTGATGAACTGCGAGCATCCAAAGCCATGCAACAACGAGTTTTTGAAACACCGAATATTGAAATGGTATGGAATAGCCGAATCGTCGAATTTTATGGCGAAAATGAAGGTTTTGATGTTCAATTAGAAGGCATTACAGTAGAAAACATCGTCAATTCTGAAATTAAAAATATTCAGGTAGAAGGTGCATTTATTGCCATCGGGCATAAACCCAATTCCGATATTTTCAAAGGAATAATTACCATGGATGAAAACGGATACATTATTACTCAACCGAACTCTACTGCAACAAATATTCCCGGTGTTTTTGCCGCTGGCGACATTAAAGATGCCAAATACCGCCAAGCTGTTACGGCAGCAGCATCCGGATGTATGGCGGCTATCGAAGCAGAACGATTTCTTTTGTCAGAATTATAACAAATAAAATTTGTACTTTTGCACCCCATTTCGGAAAGATGCCAGAGCGGTCGATTGGGGCGGTCTCGAAAACCGTTGTACCCTTGCGGGTACCCAGGGTTCGAATCCCTGTCTTTCCGCATAAAATATGACGTTTTAATAAAACACATCCGGATCAGGAGCAGCATCCGGTACTATTTTTATCATCAAAGTTCCTTTTGTAACTTTGGAATTTTCAATAATAAAAACATCTTGAACAACGCCGTCAATGGGGGAGAGTATTTCGTTATTCATTTTCATGGCTTCGAGAAATAAGAGGCAGTCTCCTTTTTTGACCTCATCTCCTTTTTTGACAAAAATGTTTTTAATAGTGCCTGTGATGATAGATTCGATTTCGCCAATATCTGTTGGTTTCCATTTCTTTGCTTGTTTGAAATGGGCAGGAAATGTTGTTTTATAAATTGTTCCGTTTAACTCAAATTCGGAATAAACAGGTGTTTCTACGGCTTTTTTTTCTTTCTTTTCTTTTCTATCCTTCTTTTGTTTCTTATCCTTTTTTTCTTTCTCCTTTCTTCTCTTCTCTTTTTCTTTTTTTTCTATTTCTTTTTTTTCTTTCTTTTCTCTTTTTTCCTGTTCCTTCTTCTCTTTTCTTTCCTGTTTAATGTCCTTATTTTTATCTGATTCTTTATTTGTAGCCATATTTATTTATTTTTTTAGAATGGAGGTATTCCATGTTTTTTATCGGGGGATTTTTCAACTTTATTTTTGGCAATAGATAGCGCATGAGAGAGAAAATATCGTGTTTCTTTTGGTTCAATTACAGCGTCAACATAGCCATAAGCGGCAGCTACGTATGGATTGGCGAACTTTTGTTTATATTCTTCGATTTTCTGTTTACGCATTTCTTCGGGATTTTCGGCTGTTGTTATTTCTTTGCGGAAGATAATGTTGGCGGCGCCTTCAGAACCCATTACTGCTATTTCGGCTCCTGGCCACGCAAAGACAAAATCGGCGCGCAGGTGGTGTGAACACATGGCTATATAACCGCCACCGTAAGCCTTACGCAAAATAACCGTCAATTTGGGAACGGTGGCTTCCGAGTAGGCGTAAAGTAGTTTTGCTCCATGACGGATGACTCCCGCATGTTCCTGGTCAATACCGGGAAGGTAGCCCGGAAGGTCAACCAGCGTTACTAATGGAATGTTGAAAGCATCGCAAAAGCGCACAAAACGGGCAGCCTTATCAGATGAGTCAACATCTAAAACACCAGCCAGCACTAAAGGTTGATTGGCAACAAAGCCAACGGTTTCACCTTTAATGCGTCCGAATCCTACAACCACATTAGGGGCAAAAAGTTGTTGTGATTCTAAAAAGTTAGAATCGTCAACAATGGCGCGGATGACATTGCGAATATCATAAGGAATAGAAGGATCTTCGGGAACAATTCCTGTTATTTTGTATGATTTTGATGGTGATTTTGGCGGAAAAGGTTCAGCATGTTTTCTATTGTTCCATGGTATAAATGAAAGTAATTCCTTGATTTGATGGAAACATTCATCTTCGCTCAATGAGAAAAAATGGGCATTTCCGGTTAATTCGGCGTGTGTGCGGGCACCTCCGAGTTCTTCCTGTGAAATGTCTTCACCCAGAACGGTTTTAATGACTTCGGGACCGGTGATGAACATTTTTGAAATTTTGTCCACCACAAAAACAAAGTCTGTAAGTGCAGGTGAATAGACAGCGCCACCTGCGCATGGTCCAAGAATAACCGATATTTGAGGTATAACTCCGGACGCTTGAGTATTGCGGTAAAAAATCTCGCCATATCCTGCCAATGCATTAACGCCTTCTTGAATACGTGCACCGCCCGAATCATTGATGCCAATAATGGGAACGCCCAATTTCAAGGCGTGATCCATTATTTTGGTAATTTTTCTAGCATGCGCATAACCCAACGAACCGCCTGCTATGGTAAAGTCCTGTGCATAGATACAGACAGGGTATCCTCCGATGGTTCCGGTTCCGGTAATCACACCGTCGCCGGGGAGAAACTTTTTATCCATGTCAAATTCTTTTCCGGCTTGTTCTACAAAAAGGTCATATTCATAAAAAGAGCGCGGATCAAGTAACGCTATGATGCGCTCGCGTGCTGTTAATTTTCCGCTTTGTTTCTGCTTTTCAATAGCGGAAGAGCCTCCTCCTTGAAGCGCTGCTTGCATCCTCTTTTTCAAATCCCACGTTTTTTCTTTGTATTGCATATTTGTATTGTATTAATTACACTGCAAAAAATGAGGGGCAAAGGTACGAAATAATTACAACTTTACTATTTTATTACGTATTGCCCACATTACCAAGGTAGCTGTGTTGTTGCAGCCTGTTTTTTCCAGCAGGTGCGCTCTGTGTTTTTCTACGGTGCGTTTGCTGATAAAAAGTGTATCGGCTATATCACTGTTCATCATACCGCGAGATATTAATTTCAAAACTTCTAATTCTCGCTCTGATAACTCTATGGAGACCACATCGTTAATATTGTATTGCCGTGTGGTTACAATATTCATCAACAATTCTTTTGAAAAATAGCATTCTCCTTTATATACTGTTTCTAAAGCATTTTGTACTTCATCAATAGTTGTATCTTTTAGTATAAAGCCTTTTGCTCCGGCAGTTGTCATTTTATAGTAATAATCTTCTTCACCATACATACTGAGAACTATTATTTTTAAATTTGGTTGTTTTTCCAATGCTAAAGATATAGCTGTTATGCCGTCCATCACAGGCATGGAAATGTCTAAAAGTACAATATCAGGCGTTTTATGGTCAAGTATTTCCAAAAATTCAACTCCGTTGGAAGCTTCAGCAATGACTTTGCAATTTTTAAAGCTTTTTATAATTGTTTTCATTCCGTTTCTGAAAAGGCTGTGGTCATCAACCAACATAATCTCAATTTTTTTTCTTTTCATATTATTTCTGTATATTTTTCTAAGGGAATGGATATAACGACTACAACTCCTTCGTTAGGAGCGCTTTGAACGTCTATTTTGCCTTCAAAAGAATCTATTCGTGAAAATATGCTCGAGAAACCGGTTCCGGATGATTCTTCTAAAACTTTTTTTGAATTGAAACCGATGCCGTCGTCTGTATAAATCATTCTTATTTCATGGTGCGCCATACGAATGTCCAATACGGCATGAGTGGCAGACGCATGTTTGATGGTGTTGTTAATCAATTCACAAGCAATTCGATAGAGTGAAATTTCAAAATTTTGGTTAAAACGAAGATTTTGAATATTGCTTGTAAAACTGATTTGAGGCGATAAGTTTTGGTCTATTTTGCCGATAAAATTATGGATGGCTTTTTCCAAACCAAAGTTAGTTAAAACGTGTGGAGTGATGTTGTTGGATATTTCTCTTGTGCTTTTCAGCGCTTCGTTGATGAGGGATTCGATATTTTTTATCAGCACTTTTCGCTGTTCGTTTTGTTCTGAATTTGACAGAGCGCCAACAGATAACTTGGCTGTAGAAAGTAACGGACCTATTCCGTCGTGCATTTCTTTGGCAAAGTGCATACGTTCTTTTTCTTCGGTTTGAATGATGGTAGCGCGAAATTTTTTATCCAACTGTTTTCGTTCTTCTTCAATATCACGGATATAGAACAATATTTTACGGACAAAAAACACGCCGAGTGCAAAGCAAAACGATGATAAAACGCCTATCCAGACGTATGTCTCAGAAAAAACGCGCTCTTCATAGAAAACCCGCGATAGAATATCCCAAAACCGCAACGCCGCCACACATAATAATCCGGAAGCAAGCAAAAACCACGCTGCATTATATTTTGTTTCCCGTACTAACTGTACGGCAATCACCGCAGCCGCCAACTGAAAAGCAAACGCAAGTATGAGCGCAATGTGGAGTATCATTTTATTTTGTTAATAATTTCATCGTGAAATCACCAATTTTCCCGATTTTCTAATAGTATCTCCGTTGGAGGTTTTTACTGTGAGTTGATAAATATAGTATCCGCTTGCTACAGCAGCGCCACTGCCGGAATCTCCGTTCCATTGGATCGGCGGGATGCGATAGCCGGTGGCTAAGATAGTTTGTCGGATTTCGCGTACCAAACGACCGGTTAAATCGAAAATACGGATATTTATATCTAATGTTTCATCTGAGGCGTTGTGTTCGAATACAAAATTGGTAGTAGTTTTAAAAGGATTTGGATAGTTGAAAAGATTCCGCACTACAAATTTGTCGGAGTTAACGACCACGAACTTGATACTCCCTTTAATTGAGTTGTTGTACGAATCCCATGCGCGTACTGTAATGGTGTGTTCGCCTTCTTCCAAACCATAGAGCGGAAAGGCAACTTTGCCTCTTTTAAAACTATTTGCTTCTGTTTGGTAAAAATTATTGAGGTTCATTTCGTTATGTACGTCGTTGTCCAAGATGGCTGTAATGTTATGTCCTATACTTGAGCCGGTGGCGTTGATGCCGTTTTCGTCGTAAAGTATGGCTAATAAAACGGGATTTTCATTGGTATATCCGCCGGAAATAAAGAGGGTGTCGTTCATAAAAAGTCGAATTTGCGGCGGTATGGTATCAATGGGAGCGTTGGGATTCAGTCCGCCTACAACAAAGTTTGAAAATACGCCATTAGCGTCTGTCTTTTTTGTATTATCAGAGGCGTAAAAAGAAACTTTTGAAAAATCGTATTCATAATCAATATCTTTCGGGACAAAAAACTCAAAGGAGAATTTGCCGTTTTCGACCTGTGCAGCGCCTTTGAAAATGATGCTTTTCCATAGTTTATATTGAAAAATGGAATTAGGATGAACTTGCCCTAATGTTTGTGTTGTTACTGCTTTGTCAAAGACAGTTGGATACACCATTCCGTTGAAGTCGCTTTTCAGGCTGCCGTTTAAATTGCGTACTTCGCCTTTAAACGACACTATTGACAATGCGCTGATAGTATCTATG
>Ga0209628_10000248_pt1 | contig 32204 bp, 19 predicted proteins | sample TergutCu122P4_FD_187285 | JGI IMG/M metagenome (GOLD analysis project Ga0209628, IMG submission 187285) | Cubitermes ugandensis P4 segment gut microbial communities from Kakamega Forest, Kenya - Cu122 P4 (SPAdes) (version 2) | ecosystem: Host-associated > Arthropoda: Insects > Digestive system...
TGCTCTTCTGCTTTTCTGCTTTTCTGCTCAAATACCTTTCTCCCGTAAATATCAATAATCTCCACACCTGTAACTTGTAACTTGTAACTTGTAACTTGCAACTCCCCCGTTGTTGGATTCGGATACAACACCACCTCATCCCCTGTCCCTTCTCCTTTCTCCTTTATCCCCAACACAACACTTTCCCTTACATGGTTAGAACTATCCGCCACACAACCGTTTGTATAATGCGCTACCACATAATACTCATATTCACCAACCTGCAAGTTTTCATCTAAAAAAGTAGTCCCCGAAGTAACCCCTACTAACTCGTACTCCAAAACCACCCCGTCCGCTTCGCGTCCACCCCTCCAATAGATTGGAGGGGAATCTCCTTTCTCCCTTCTCCCTTCTCCTTTCCTATACACCCAATACTCCTCCACCGGCAAACTACTCTCCGGCTCGCTCCACATTAATAACACACAATTATTACCGTATTTCTCTGAAACCAAGTCGTTTACAGCCTCGCAAGTTATTACTGTAATGCTTAATTCTTTCGTGTCAAAACCATAATCATTCATAGCCTTAACTGTAAAGTTGAAAATACCCTCTGTTGTTGGGGTTCCCGAAATAATGCCGTTGTCAAAAAGATGTAAGCCATCCGGTAAGTTTCCGGCTTCAATTGAACATATAATTGGTAAATTTCCCCAAGCATCTACAGTATTGTTGTATTCAACTCCTGCAATACCATCCGGTAAAGTGGTTGTGGTAATAACCGGAGGATAACCGGAGGAGCATAAGTGTTCCGGCAAATCTACAGCATTGCCAAATAAACCGGGCAGTCTTCCATTTTGGGTCGTCCACCCCTCCTCACTTGTGAATCTGCCGCCAAATGTGCCATCCGCAAGAATCTCTTCACAAGAAATAGTTTCGCCATCAAGATTTGACGCTCCCGTGTTGTTCCATATTGTATTGCCGGCAGGATTTAACATACCTGCAAAACCAATATTGGATGTAAGTGTGGTATTGCCAAGAATGCATTCGATGCTACCTCCCATCACGCGCCCATATTGCCCTTGTGCGGTAATACCTGAATTAAAGGCTGCACAATTTAATACTCTGCTACTGCAGGCATCTCCCACCACACCGCCTGCCGTACCTTTACTTGCACTTACAAAACCTGTTGAATAGCTGTTTGATACTGTGCTGCGAAACGAACTTCCCGCAATACCGCCCGTGTTCGTGGCAGCTACTGACGCTGTAGAATAGCAGTTCGAAATCGTACTACCCTGCATTTCTGCCACAAAACCGCCTGCTTTTGCATAAGAACCGGAAGCCTTTATTGTTCCGCCCGAATATGAGTTTGTAATTGTGCAATTATAGATTATTCCTGCAAATCCACCGGCATAACCACAGTAAATGCCTGTGGGATTGATATTTACATATCCTGCTGTATAGCAATTTGAAACAATGCCCCCAGCGATACACCCCGCAAAAATGCCTGCATAAGCATTAATACCAAAAACCTTATCTCTGTCTATATCCGCGTTCTCAATGCCAAGATTTTTAATTGTTCCGTGGTCAACATATCCGAAAAGACCTACATAAGCAGGTAGGTTTGTTTTTATTTTCAGCCCTGTAATTATTTTATGGTCTCCATTGAAAACGCCCTGAAACCTATTCACATCGTTTCCAATGGGTGTCCATCCTACACCCTCTTGATATATGGAAAGGTCAATATCATTTCCAAGTACAAAGTACCCGGTTTTATAATCGGAATTACCGGAATTTACATTCGTAGCTACTTGAGCAAGTTCTTCTGCAGTTGTAATCACAAAAGCCACATAAACGGTTGTTGTACCAACTATTGTATTGTCAAATGTTGAAGTTGCCGTAACCGAAAGCGACATGGCTGTTTCGTTGTCGGAAACAGTAAGCAGTCCGTTAGGGGTTATGCTTGTACCTGAAACACCACCCACAACACCCCATATTACTGAGGTTGGCGCATTGTTGAAAATAAAAACATTCGCTTCAAACTGCTGTGTAGTTCCCTTCTTCATAAAAGCAGGAGAAGGCGATACGGCAATGTGCACCACAGTGGGTTGGGTAAGAAAATCGGGTAAATCTACAGGAGCACCAAAGCCCGGCAGTTTGCCGTTTTGGATTGTCCAACCATTAGCAGTTGTAAAGTTGCCGCCCAATGTACCATCTGCAAGAATTTGCTCTTTAGTAATAGTTTCGCCGTCAAGGTTGTTTGCACCGATATTATGCCACTCGTTGCCGTACGAATTATACATGTCTGCAAAGCCAAGGTTGGATAGAGATGTCCCGTTTTTATACCCGACAACTCTTCCATAATATTCGTCGTAACCCGTGCATAAAACTATTGGATTAATAGCTACACAATTTGAAACTTGACACCATTTTGTATCTTTCTCCAAAAGTCCTACGACTCCTCCTGCAACAGAAACTCCATGAGCAGCTTTAGCACTAACCTTTCCTGTTGTGTAACAATTTGACAAAATACTTTCATAATAGAGTACCCCTGCAAATCCTCCGGATGCAGCATTATAATTTATTGAAATAGCGTTTGCCGCTCCGGTTGAATAGCAATTTGAAACAGTACTATTGTATTCAATCATGCCTGCAAAACCACCCGCATGAGCCGCATCAGAAGTAGAATTAGCACTTACCGTTGCCGTTGAATAACAATTTGAAACTGTACTACTTATTATCCGACCAGCCAAACCACCCGCACGAGCCTCAGAAATATCAGTAGAATTAGCACTTACTGTACCCGTTGAATAGCAGTTAAAGACTGTGCTATTAGATAGTCCCCCCACCATTATGGCTGCGGTAGCCCAATTAGATAATGTACTAACATCCGCATTCTCTACGCCAAGATTGATAATTTTCCCATCACTGACATTGCCAAACAGCCCTACATAATTTTGTGACGTAGTATTAATTTTCAGTCCTGTTATTTTTTTTTTGTTACCATCAAAATTACCTTTAAATACTTTGTTTTCACCCCCTCCTGTTCCAATGGGTGTCCACCCTTGTCCTGATTGATAGCCGGAGAGGTCAATATTATTGCCCAGTTTGTAATAACAGGAATTGAAATCCTCATTTCCTGCGTTTACCAGTGTTGCCAATTGTGCAAGTTCAGTGGCAGTGGTAATGATGTAAGGATTATTTTCCGTTCCATTTCCCCCTGAAAATTGAGCGTTTGTTATAGATGAGCAAAACAAAATAATTATAATTTTAATAATTTTTTTCATAGTGGTTAGGGATTATTTTCGCGGGCTTTTGAGGCGAAAGTATCTTTTTTCTGCGAAAACTTCTTGCGATTTTTTGCAGTAAATCGCAAATTTTCGCAAATTTTCGCAAAACATCTCTTTTTACTTTTTTTCTAACAAACGTTTCAATTCTTCAATCTCTGCTTCCAATTTTGCAATATATTTATGCTGATTTTCGAGTACAGATTCAGGCATGGAATAGATATTGCCAGTACCGCTATTGTTAATGACTGCATTATCAGTACATATAAACACCTGTTTTTCATCACCTTCATATATTTCACTTAAAGGAACGTCTAATACTTCTGCAAGTTTTTTCCATTGCTTAATATTAAGGTTTATTTCTCCGCTTTCTCGTCTGCAATAACTTGAGTCAGCCATATTTACTCAGCAAGTTGTTGTTGAGTAAATCCCTTAAATTGACGCATTTCTTTGAGTTTGTTCTTTTCCATAATGTAAATATTTGATTATTAATTAAATATTATGCAATAACAAGACAAATTTTGCTATTTGAAAGTCTAATTTCTTGTTTCTGCAAAAACTTGCGCAAAAATGCAATTTTTTGCAAGAAATTGCAAGAGAAAAAGATTTTTTTAAAATTTTATAATGTATTTTTATCCAAAGTTTATTATTAACCTATAAATTACCAAAATTATGAAAAAATCATTTATCTTTTTTTTATTTGCAGGGGTATTCACGCTTTCTGCATTTTCTCAGAATTGGGTAATGCTTACCCAAAGGGAGCCTGCCGCTCCCGAAATTATGCTAAATCGTTCTAACAATCAAGAGGTGAACTTTACTGTGGGTTTACCCGGGTTTTTCTCTACTCCCATTACGGAAAACGGAACCCATTACCAGCGAATTTCCATTCAGGGATATGGTGCCACCGGCGCTACCGGAGAGCCGGAAATACCCGCAATCTCCCATCGCATCGCCGTACCGGATTGTAAAGGCGGTATCACCTATTCGGTAAGCGTTACTGCCTCCCAAACCTTGCCGGGCTATATGCTTTATCCGGTGCCCGATTACCAACTCAACAGTGAAGGGATGTGGGAAGAGGTGTTTACCGTGAATCCTTTAGCCTATCTGTCCAACGCCTTTACCCCCGGCAGCGATTATGCCGTAGCGGAAACCGGCGCGTTTCGTAACCAAAAATTTGTAACGCTCCACATCTATCCGTTTCAGTTCAATCCCGCCACCGGAGATTTGCAAGTGGCTACGGAGATGGAGATTACCTTAACCTTCAACCAACCTGTTACCGATGTGAATGTTCATTTGGGTCCCTTTTCAAAAAGCGCCGCCGCCACCTTTCTCAATTATGAGGGGAGCGGGAGTGGTTTTATGCAATACGACAAAGCATTCGAAAAAGCGGGCTTTGTTCCCGGAAAAGTGAAATGGATTACTCTTACCAACCCTGCCCAGGCGGATACCCTTTCGTGCGATTATCTTATCATCACTTTGCAGGAGTTTTTCGATAAGAATAATCCCAACTCACAGTTGCAACGCCTTGCCGAACACCGCGCCTGGTACAATGGCTATGATGTAGCCATTGTGAATGTGGCGGATATACTATCGTTGCCTTTTGCATATTCAAATTCACAATATCAAAGGGAACAGAAACTACGCACGTTTATCAGGCGGGTATATGAGGGGAATATTGACCCTATTACGGGGCATAGCAAATTGCTTTTTGTGTTGCTGGTAGGGGATAACTACAGCAACAACATGGCAGGTATGCCCACCTCGTTTGACCATGATTTTTGGATAGATGAAGCACAGTATCTCGGTGGATACCAGAAGTTTGCTGCAGATTATTACTTTACTTGCGTAACTAAAGAAGGGGGTGTGTATGATCCTATAGGCGATTTAGGCATCGGTCGCTTTAGTGTGGAAAATGGCGAGCAATTATACAATATGGTTCACAAGACCATCAATTTTGAAACACGACCCTGTGAAGATGAATCATGGCGCAAAAAGGCTGCTTCCATTTATGGATCGAGTTATAACTCCTTAATGGAGCAACATTATAATAGTGTTATTACTAATTTATTGAATGAAATAGGATGGGAGAACTATACTGTACCTATTCCAGAGATAAAAGTACCTACTTTAAACCTTTGGAATGAAGGTGTAGCATATAGTTTTCATACTTGTCCGGGATATTTTTATCATCCCACAACATGGGAAGATAATTTAAATGTAAATGCTATTGCATCAGAGCTACATAATGACTATAAGACTCCATTTATTTTTTGTCATGCCCATCGTTCAGGTTGGTTTGATGATATGAACTGTTTTGCTGAGTTTATTACACGCTACGACTCCATTAGGGGTGCTGTAGGTTACATCGGAGCTTCACGTGTTACAGGCAGCGTTTGGAGTCCATTTTCTTTACTTTTTCAACACGCTGTTCCATTGTTTCTTTTTGATAAAAGTAATACTAATCATACCCCTATTGCCGGTGAGTTGTTGCAAATATCTAAAGTTTTATGTAATCAGGTGGAAGAAGCTAGTGCAAGGGCCAGATATGCATATAATCTTTTCGGTGACCCTGCGCTTAACATCATGGCAGAACCCACCGAAGGCTGTCGGATGTATGTAACCGATCAAACACCAATACCCAACGGGCAAGAATTTATTGTTCCTGATGATTGTATTTTGTATCTGCACGAAAACGGCAAACTAATTATTGAGGAGGGCGGCGAATTGAAGTTGGGCAACCGTGTTCAAGTTATCGGTGTTAACAACAACATAGATACCGTAATCCATATCAAAGGCGGAGATTTTATTGTGGGACAGAATGTTGTGTTTCAGGATTTGCCCGGGGGAATATTGTTGGAGAATGCGAAAGACGATCAAGGAAGTCCTATTTTTGATAAAAACAAGGTTTTTGATGATATTAATTATGCTACTTTTAATAATACGCCTCTTACGCATCGCGGCAGTACACTAAATGTTGATAACTGTATTTTTAATGCAGGCAGTAATTTAAAATCAGAAGTAGGTGTTTTTAAAATAGCGGAGTGTATTTTTAACGGAACTACTTTTTGGGCAGACCATGTTGTGCTTTCAGGAAAAGTGGGCAAAATGACAGGTACAGGCATTACCATTAATTTCTCTCAATTTAACGGAAATAACAATAACTCGGCAGTGCAACTTAATAATATCTGGGGTTTTGAAATCTACAACAGTACTATTTCAGGATATGAAACAGGTATTTCGTTAACAGAAAGTGGAACTTCACTCTATACTTCGGGCAATCATATTGAGTATAACGAAGTTTCGGATTGTAATACAGGGATAGAACTGTTTAATTCTACTTCTTTTTTCAGTCGTAATAAAGTTTATAATTGTATCAGTGGTGTAAAACTTTTCAACAACAGTTATACTATTTTTGATAATTATAACCAACCCGATATGCAAATTATTCAAGATTGTGACTCCATAGAAATATATGCTTGCGCCACTTCTTTTCCAACAATTTTTAGGTATAATAAAATTGTAGATAAAAATCTCGGAATAACCAATAGTATCTCTTTGATTTACTGGGATGTTGACCAACCAGACCCTAAAGAAAGGGATGTCCGTTACAACTGCTGGGGAAAGGGATTTGACCCTTCAAATTATCTTCAACCCTCAGATATATTGGTTTGGCATCCCGTTTGGGATTGTAAAGGTAAATCCGGCTCACCCATAAAAGGCGATGAAGAAAACCTCTTCCAAGCCGGCTTAGACCACTTCTCTGCCGAAGAGTACCCCACCGCCGAAGCCACCTTTAAAGAGGTGATAGCAACCTACCCCGATAGCCGCTTTGCCATTGCCGCCATGCACGAACTGTTTGCCTTAGAGCATTATACCAATCAGGATTTTTATTCATTAAACAACTACTTTGCCTCTTTTACACCGGCAGACAGTAATTTGTTTAACACCGCAGACTTTTTGGCCACCCGCTGCCATGTGAAAGAGAAAAACTGGCAACCCGCAGTAGATTGGTACGAAAACCGCATTGAAAACCCGCCCAGCTATCAAGACAGCATCTTCGCCGTAATAGATTTGGGGGCTCTTCATTTAATGATGGAAGGAGATACGGCAAACGGCGCAAAATCTAACAATACTTGCCTTTACCGTTTGGCTGAGGTGAAACCCGCCTCCAAACAAGCGTACGAAACCCACAAAACCGCGCTATTAGCCACACTTCCCCAAATAAAGAAACCACAAACCCAAAAACCGCAAAACCCGCTTACGCCCTCCCATAAAAAAGGCGCATTAGGCGAGTGTATTCCCAACCCCACTAACGGCAACGCAACTATTTTTTACGAACTTTACACCGAAGGAATTGTGGATATTCAAATATTCAATACCATGGGGCAGTTGGTTAAAAACATACCTATAGGAACCTCAGTAGAGGGTAATCATCAGGTTAAAATCTCCTTATTGGGCGTTCCCGCAGGATTGTATCACTACACCCTGTTTGTAAACGGTGAAAGAGCAGATGCAAGAAAATTGGTGGTGAATTAGGCGCGTTAAGCATTCTGTTAGGATTATAAATCAGTTTTGGGGGCAAACTTTTGGGTTTGCCTCCTTTTTTTGTCCAAGCATTTGTTGTATGGAAAGAAAAATATCCTATTTCATAAAACAAACTTCCAAGTTTTTATATATTTTTTTTTATTTGCTAATCCTTATTCCACTACTCTTCAAACAATTCGTTTAAATCAATCTCCAAACCATCAAATATGTGCATGGGTGCTTTTTCGTGGCATTGATAAATTGTTCCTTCATCATATTTTCCATCGGGCTGTAAGATAAACTGATGCAACACTTTTTCTTTGGGGTCAATAATCCAATATTCTTTAACGCCTGCTTTTTCATAGAGAAAAAATTTTTCCGTCCAATCCTTTTTGGCCGTTGAGGGCGATAATATTTCTACAATCAGGTCGGGAGCACCAATACACCCTCTTTTGTCAATTTTCGATAAATCGCAAACCACACAAATATCGGGTTGCACTACATTGTAAATTTTATCATCATCTGTTGAACCATCCACAGGCAAACGAACATCAAACGGGGCATGATAAATACGGCATTTTCCTTTGCGTTGTCTCACAAAAAGTTTCGTAAAAAAAAACAGACTACTACTAATTCTTGCATGCACTTCAATAGGCGACGACATTAAACGGATAAATCCATTAATTAATTCTCGTTGCTTATCGTCCATCCATGTTAAATAATCTGCATACGTGTAACGTTTAGCAGCATCTAAATTTAATGCAGCATACTTAATAAAAGGTTCTTCTACAATGGGTTCCGCTTCTTCGGAAAATTCATAATGAATTGTTTTTTTTTCTGTGTTCATCTTATTTTTATTTAAAATTTCATACGGCAAATAAACACTATTTTTTCAAACAAATAAAAACTATATCTTCGCCCCTCAAAAAAATTATTATGAAAATTCGGACATTACTTGCTCTTTTTTTAAGTTTATTTATTATGAACCAAACATTTACACAAACAATTAAAACTGATTCCTTTAGGTCGTGGACCGGAGAAAAGATTACCGTTCACTTTATTCAACATGCCAGTTTGTATTTTACATTCAATGGATTAACCATTTACGTTGACCCCGTTAAATATGACGGAATTGATTATCATACACTGCCCAAAGCAGATGTAATTTTAGTTACCCACGACCACTACGACCATTTTTGTAAAGAAACTATTGACCTACTTTCCACGCCAAATACCATGATTTATTGCAATAAAAAAGTACAGGAGGTATTGGAAAAAGGTATTGCAATGAAAAACAATCAACAGATTTCTTACAAAAACGCTTCGAACGATAAATATATCATTATTGAATCGGTGCCTGCTTATAATACCACTGCTGGCAGAGAGATTTATCATCCCAAAGGGAGAGATAACGGATATTTAATTACCATGGGCGGCACCCGTATATATATTGCCGGCGACAGTGAATTTATTACGGAAATGATTCAATTGAAAGATATTGACGTGGCTTTTCTTTCTATTAATCAACCTTATACCATGACGGTGGAGCAAGCCATCCTTGCTGCCAAAACCCTTAAACCTTCAATTTTATATCCTATTCATTACAGCGATACCGATTTAAAAGGGCTATCCGTTCTTAAAGAGGAAGAGATTGAAGTAAAAATATTCAAAATGTAACAGATGGCCATCTCTTTCAAGCGGCATCAATTTTCAAACGGATTGCGTTTAATAGTACACGAGGAGCCTTCAACACCCTTGGCTTCGTGTTTTATCTGCTATTTTGTGGGTTCAAGAGATGAAAATCCTAACCAGACAGGATTGGCGCATCTGCTTGAACATTACATGTTTTGCGGCTCTAAGAATATTCCGGAATATGACGTTCCTTTAGATAAAGTGGGGGCGCAAAACAACGCCTTTACGAGCGAAGAGGTTACTTGCTACTATATTACGTTGCCAGCCAATAATATAGAAACTGCCCTTTGGTTAGAATCTGATAGAATGTTGGAACTTGCTTTTAGAAAAAAAGAGTTGGAAATTCAAAAAAATGTAGTGATCGAAGAGTTTAAAGAACATTTTTTAAATAAACCTTACGGCGATATGCAGATGCTTTTTAATGAAACTGTTTTTGAAAAACATCCGCATCAATGGTTGCCTATAGGCAAAGAAATTTCTCATATTGAAACAGTTACAATAGATATCATCAAAAAATTTTACCATAATTATTATGCACCTCAAAATGCCGTAATAGCCATCGCCGGAAATATACATTTTGAAGAAGTCGTTTTTTTGGTAGAAAAATGGTTTGGCACTATTCCAAAGCGAGGTTATATAGAGAGGAATATTCCGCAGGAACCCCTTCAAACTGCACCGAAAAAACGGGAACTATATCGGCAAGTTCCATACAATATGCTGTTAAAAGGATGGAAAATGTGCGGTAGGTTAGCCCCTGAATATTATGCTTTTGATTTGCTTTCGGATATATTGGGCACCGGAAAATCCTCTTATCTATATCAGGAATTAGTAGAGAAAAAACATCTTTTTACTGATATTTCTGCATATATTACAGGCACTTATGACCCCGGAATTTTTGTTGTCTCTGGACGTCCTGCCGATGGCATCTCCTTGCAGAATGCAAACAACGCCTTAGAAGAATCTCTCTATTCCTTTATCAATCATACTGAAATTGAACACGCTTTACAAAAAGTGAAAAACAGTGTCGAATCTATTTTGCTAAGAAATGAAATAAAAATTGAAGACCGCGCATATACATTAGCACTTTCAGAAACATTTCACAGTGTGGAAAGATTTCAAAACGATAGAGAATATTACAATAATGTTAGTGAAAATCAATTGATTGAAGTTTTTAATAACACGATTGTTCCAACAAATGAAACCACCCTCTTTTTCATGCGAAAAGTTTAGCAAACAACCCCAATTAATCCAATCATTTTTTTAATCTTTTTATTTCGTTTTTTTTTGGATATTTGCACCCAAAAATTTTATTAATCTTTTAAATGTTTACCAATATGAAAAAAATTTTTCTATCTATTTGTTTAATAGCGTTTTTAATTTTCATTTCTGCACAAAACAGAAATCAAATTTTGTTTAAAGTGGGAGATGATGCTGTTACGGCAACTGAGTTTATTAACACTTTTAACAAAAATAACTCTTTATCGAAAGCCACAAAAAGTGAATTAAGAGACTATTTGGATTTGTTTATTAACTTCAAACTCAAAGTAAGAGATGGTATTGATTATAAAATAGATACTTCAGCAACTTTTCAAAAAGAGTTGGCCTCTTATAAGGTGCAATCCGCACAGCAATATTTAGTGGATAAAGAAGTTACGGAAAAACTGATTCAAGAGGCCATAGAGAGAAGCAAGTATATGGTTCGTGCATCTCACATTTTAATTATGTGTGCTGCCGATGCCTCTCCGAAAGACAGTTTGGCTGCCTATCACAAAATTTTGGATATCAGAAAAAAAATTACATCAGGAGAGATTACCTTTCCGCAAGCAGCCGTTCAATTTTCGGAAGACCCCTCCGCTCGTGATGAGGTTGGTCAAGGAAATAAAATTCAACACGGAAACAAAGGAGATTTAGGGTATTTCTCAGCTTTCGACCTGATTTATTCTTTTGAAACCCCAGCCTATAACACGCCGGTTGGAAGTTACTCCATGCCTATCCGCTCTCAATTTGGCTACCACCTTATTTGGGTGCAAGACAAACAGCCGTTGGTTTCCAAAATCAATATCTCGCAAATTTTACTTTTAGATACGGCTGCCCGTTTTGGACGTATTAGCCCCGAAGTGAAAAATAAATTAGCAATTATTGTAGATGCGCTGAAAAATGGTGAAGATTTTTCTACCCTTGCCGAAAAATATACCGATGACCCTGTCTCAAAAGCAAATGGCGGAAAAATTGAGCCTTTCGCACCTAATCGCCGCCCGGGGGATTATGTAAAAAAAGCCATTTCACTCCAAAAAGACCAAATCTCCGAGGCTTTCTCAACCGTAATCGGTTGGCATATTGTTAAACTTAATGAGTTGGTTTACACAGAAATAAAAGATGATGATGCAAAACATACAATGGCCAATAAAGTGCAAAGAGACACGCGCTCTTCCAAAAGTGTAGATTCATTTATTGAAAAATTGAAAAAAGAATATAAATTTTCCGATAAAGGTAAAGAGGCGGCCATCAGTCTTCTGTTAAAAAAACTGAATAAAGAAAATACCATGCCCCCCGCCAATGAATTATCAACCATTGCAGGCATTGAGAAACTTAAACCCATGGCCACTTTTGCCAACCAAACCATTTCAGCAAACGAGTTCATTACTTCTTTAGACCCTTTCCAAGGAATTGAACTTAATAACCAAAGTAAAGCATTTTTAGAGGTTCAATTTAATAATTTTGTTAAGGAACGTTTGATTCAGTATGAGTTTGAAAATTTAAGCAATAAATATCCTGAATATAAGGAACTTATTAATGAATATCATCATGGAATGATTCTGTTTGAAATGAATAATGAAATAGTATGGAGCGAGTCGTTAAAAGATAGCGTGGGGCTTGAACTTTTTTATGAAGTGGTTAAATCTAACTATTTAGACCCTGAAGGAAACCCCAAACCGCTTGCAGAGATCAGGTCGGCGGTGCTTACAGAATATCAAAACAAATTGGAAACAGAGTGGTTGAACCGGTTGCGTCAAAGATATCCGGTGTGGATTAATGAAGAATTGTTTGAATCTATTTTGAAAAACAAGTGAGAAAATGCTTAGTTTTTTTGATGGTTGTTTTAGGGCTTTTTGCAAGTTGCGAACAGTCTCGTAATCCGGTTGTAGCCATTGCTTTTCACCAAAAGCTCTACACCTCGGATGTGCTGGAAAAACTTCCATATACCCTTTCGAAAGAGGATTCTCTGCTTTTTATGGAACAATATATTGAAGATTGGATTTTGCGCCAAACTCTATTAGTGCATGCTAAACAAGCATTAACACAAAATGAACAGGATTTTTCGGCGCAACTTAAACAATATAAAGAACAACTGCTCATTAATGCGTATTTTCAAAAATTGGGCAGGGATACTTCATTATTTCATGTATCTAAACAGGAACTTGCAGATTTTCTAAATACTGCAAAATCTGATGAAGCGCCAAAATATAAAGATATGGTTAAGCTGAACTACATCAAATTATCAAATCCTTCCAAACTTTACAAACCCATAAAAGAGTTGTTTTTTGATGAAAAAGACAGAGTGAATGCCATTAAACAATTAGAACTGCTTTGCGCTGACACTATTGAGTATTATTTAGATAACAACAATTGGCTCTATACAGAGTATATTGAAAGTGAATTGTCTTTCTCTTTTTCCGGTAAAGAGAAGGAAAATAAGGATAAATTTGATTTTGTAAAAAACGGCAACCGTTATTTGATATTAATATTGGATAAAAAACGGCAAATACAACCTAAGATTTCAACGGAAGATAGAAAGATTGCGCAGGCGCTGTTAGAACAGCAAAAGCGGGCTGCCTTTTTCGCCAATTATAAGGACTCGTTAGTGCAAAAAGCAAAACTTGAAAAAAATGCAGTAATCTATTGATGAATGCGCTATTTTGTTGAACTTTCTTACAACGGAACCTCATTTTTTGGTTGGCAACGACAACCCAAACAGATTACCATTCAAGAAGTTTTAGAAGATGCTTTTTCTTTGCTGCTAAACTCTAAAATAGAACTTACCGGTTGCGGCAGAACAGACACCGGTGTGCATGCCAAGCAATATTTCGCCCATTTTGATTATGACAAACAACTGTTGGAAAATCATTGTAATAGATTACAACACAGGCTCAATGCATTTCTACCAAAAGATATTGTGATTCATAGAATTTTTCAGGTGATAGATAATTTGCACGCCCGTTTCAGCGCAGTGGAAAGAACTTACAGGTATTATGTGGCAACCACCAAAAATCCATTTCAATATCAAACTACTTATCGTGTTTTTGAAAAATTGGATTTGGATGCCTTGAATGTAGCAGCAGCACTTTTGCTCACCAACAAGGATTTTACAAGTTTTTCAAAGGTAGATACCGATGTAAATAACAATCTTTGTGAAGTAACGATTGCTTGTTGGGAACAACAAAATGAACAACTTGTTTTTACCATTACTGCAAACAGATTTTTGCGAAATATGGTGCGCGCCATTGTGGGAACCTTGCTGCTTGTAGGAAAAGGAAAAATCTCTATTGAAGATTTTCAAGAGATTATTCTGCAAAAAAACAGATGCAAGGCAGGCATTTCTGTGCCGGCGTATGCACTGTTTTTAGAAAGAGTGAGTTACGGGACTGATTGAAAAAATGACAATAAAAATGCTCAAAATAAAAAAATCCCCTTCAAAAACTGAAGAGGACTTTTTTTTGTAGTGATTAATGATTAGTGATTAATGATTAATTTTTTGATTGCTATTTGGCTCTCTTCAGCATAGATTTTTACAAAGTAAACACCGGATGGCAGATTTGAAAGACCGTAAGAGCGTAAGACCGTAAGACCGTAAGAGTTGAACTCTACATCTTGCTTCTTGCCGTAAATATCAAACACCTCAATATTCGTAATTCGTAATTCGTAATTCGTAATTGAAAATTCTCCCGTGGTGGGGTTCGGATAGATATTGAAAGATGAGGTTTGAAGTTCGTTAATACCTACAGTAATACTTTTTCCGTCGGTTTTTGGAGATTCACAGTGATTATAAACTGCAGATACCTGATAGGTGTATGTTCCATCAACAAGGTTTTCGTCAAAGTATTCTTTTTCGGTTATGGGTTGAGCAAGTTCAATTAAAGCATCATCACGATAAATATAGTAGCCCAACAGCACACCATCAATGTTTAAGGGTTCATCCCAGGTAAGGTGAACGGTAAATTCATCCACTGTTACAGCAAGATTTACCGGCGCTTCGCAATATTGAGGCAAAATGGTAATGCTTTCGCCTGCGCTTTTGGCTTCGCAATGCTCATATACCGCAGCCACCTGATAGGTGTATGTTCCAACAGCAAGGTTTTCATCTTTATAAACCAATGCAGAAATTGGGTTTGCATTAATTTTATCACCATCACGATAAATATCATATCCCAAAAGAACTACTCCATTAAGGTTTGCAGGAACGTTCCAGGTAATAGTGGCGGTTTTGCCTTCTGCTACCACCGAAAAAGCGGTAGGCATTTCGCAAGGTAAGAAGTTGCAAACCACATTCGACATGGTTGCGTAAGATTCTTTATTACTTTCATACACAGCAGTTACATTATACACATAAATACCCTCTACCACATTTTCTTCCGTGTAGGTTAAAGCGGTGAGCGGGGTTGCGCCATTTAGTTTATTGCCATTTCTATAAATGTTGTAACCGTTGGGCGTTCCTGTTGCGGGGGCTTGCCAGGTTACATTAATATTATCCCCATCTAATGCGGCATTCACGTTTTGCACTTGCGGTAAAGTGTTTGGAATAGAAAATGTATAATCGTGGGTTTGTCCGTAACTTGAATTGCTGCATGCGGCAGGAGCACTGCTCCATTTAGCAACAAGCCGGAAACGGTATTCGCCGGCAGTAGCCGTTGCCGGAATAGTAAAAGTAGAGCTGGTTTCGGTTGTACCGCCGTTCATAGTGATCAGTTTCTCAGTAGTTTCAAAAGTGTTATTTCCGTTCAAATCAAACCATCCTCCAATTTGCTGGCTGCCATATCCGCATGTTACTTTGATAGTATAGGTTTGTCCGGGTTCTAACGAAACAACCATGTTGGTATAGTTCTGGTATCCTCCTGATGCACAATCACCGTTTGTATTACTTAGCAACACTGTGGTTCCATTTAGAATTTTCACAGATGTAAATTTATCATTACTACCACAATCTTGATTACCGGAAGAACACGCATTTCCTAAAACAGGGACAGTACTTGTTGCCTTGAAAGAAGTATTAAATGAGCGTCCATACTGAGCAGTTAGCGATAAACTCATATTAACATCATAGCCTGATGGTATATTCGGGCTTACTATTACGTAAAAATCTAAATTCATGGTTTCACCGGCAGGCAGGTTTTCGCTGTTACGTTTTTTTCCGTCCTCGCAGGCGATAGTTAGGTAGGGATTGTTAATTTCTAATTCTCCCTTTACGTCAAATGCATCTGCACCGCCTTTATTTTCAACTACACAGGTTATTTTTGCTAAATTGCCTTTGGGCAACTTACCGTTTTCAACGCCATCTATCAACACTTTGCTCAATTTAAATTCTGGGGCGAATGCCTTTAAGATTACTTTGCTAATCCACGGGTCTGCGCTGCCTGAAGCTACAGTCAAGTCAAGCGGAAATGTTTTTCCATCTTCAATATCATTACTAATCGTAACTTTAAATTTCACAGTAGTGGCGCCATCGGGAGCAATCACGGAGGTAACTTGCGCGGTTCCGGTATTAATGGTCAATTGCGGGTCGCTGCAGGTAATGGTAGCGGTAAGTGCACCGGAAGTGGCCGCTACGCCCACGTTTTTCAAAGTAACTTCAATTTCTTGATTGGTAGAGATGTAAGTTAATTTTTCTGCACCCACAACGGAATAACCTTCGTTAATCACGTATGGACCGGAGGGAGCGATACACATAATATTTTTATAAATGGTGTTGGTGTTGAATGCGGTTACTACCAAAAGCACTTCGCCTGGGGTAAATTCGTTGGTAATAGTTACTTGACCGGCAGCATCGGTAAAAGCAGATTTGTACACTCCGTTTTGAGAGATACACACCAAAGCGTCTTTCACGGCGTTTCCGTTGGCGGTAATGGTTGTTTCATACGGCGTACCTACAATCATCATTTCCGAAGAAGAAGCCAAAACGGCGGGTTGCTTGGTTCTGAGTTGCAAATTGGGGTCTCCGAATGTACACCAAGTTCTTACGGTTTCTATGTCATCACTATTACTTACTTCGCTGAGCATAAGATTGGCAGCATTTACGGCAATAGCGCCCCAGTGGGTACGCAATTCTTCGGTGCTTATGCCATTTCCGGGCTGTGTGGTATAATTATATCCACCGATTAACACATCGTAAAAATAGTCTTGACCTCTCATCGGCGGGTTCCAGGGTTGGTTTATGGTGGACATCCAGGAAACCGCTGCACCGCCATTTTCTTTTTTCGCCCATGCTTCTGCAAAACAATCGGATGCAGTATGAAACGCACCGTTAACACAAGCCACAGAAATAATAAACGGCAATTTTGTGCCATTGGTAAGTGCGTTAACATTGGTATTGCTAAAACCGGTGGTTGACCATGCCGTATTAGAACCGTGTCCGCAATAAGCAATAGTTGAAAGTCCCGTATTGATAGCGGTTGTCAAAGCGGAAGCACTGGCAGTACCATTGTAATCGTAAAAACCTTTATGTTGATTGTAGCTATATTTGGGTACAAGTCTATAGTCGTAGATATTCATAACATGTGTATGGTCTTTTTCGCCGTCATCACCGCCGGAACCATCATTAGAGCCAAGTCCGGCAAAAGCGGAGTACCATGCAGCTTCCATATTAGGATTTTTCTCATATTGAATGGTTTTATTTACTTGTGTGGTAACGTGTTCCGGAGTATTTGCAGACATACGACCGATAGAAATATCGGGGCGATATTGGGTGGCAACGCCTACCACATCACCTAACATCGGGTCGGTGGGTGCGCCGGTATATTCCTCACATTTTATATCTGCCCAATCTCCTACCAACAACACATACATCAAGTTATTGTTCGCATTGTATTTCTGTTGTATTAAAGATTTTACATTTGTACCTGTGGCAACTACTTCTTTTGCAACATTATATCCTTTTTGTTTTTTCCAATCAATGTAAGGTTGAATGGCGGCTTCGTCTCTGGCTGTAGTAATCACCAAAATATCGCCGTGGTCTGCCATAAATAATGGGATTCTTGGTTCTTGATAATTGATAAAAAGACTCTTGTACATCCCTCTTGCTTCACGAATGGGGTTGGGGTTGTCTACCAACAAAGGATTGGTGGCGGGTTCATTATTTTCGGTTAACAGCACTTCCATTTTAGTATAAACGCGCAACGTTTGGGTAGCGGAGTTGTACTGAAATGGGAAAACCCGCACGGAAGTTCCTCTTACATCGCGAATAATGTAGGGCTCTTCGGCTTTTGCTAAGTGCCCCGGATAAAACTTGTCCATCACAGATTCCGGAGCAATTTGATACGGAATAGTGTTGGGGTCTTGATTTCTGTAGATAACCCCTCTTGAGGGAACTAACGGAAAATCGAGTTGATAGTCTGTGAATTCGGTGTAAGTTACATTTAAATCCACATTTTTTCGCGCCGGCAATTGAATAGATGCGCTGATAAAGGGGAGTTCCGCCCAGCCCACTTCTTGCGTAACCGCAGAAGAACTGAAAACGAGTTTTTTAAAACTCACACCATCATAAACAACATTAGTGAGATTCCAATCGGTAACCGTAAAAGTAACCTGATACTCGTTGCTACCGGGTTGTGAAAATTTGGCTTCGTAGCCCTTTTGGGCAAACAAACTTGTAGCAAAAACAAAAATGGCTACAAAAAAGAAGAAAGTTTTTTTCATAATAAAATGGTATTAAAAAAGATTAAATTTGGTTTAACTTGGGGAAAAAGTGCATTTTTCCATAATTTTTTTACAAGTGGCAAAAATAAAAAAAAATTGAAAAGAGCGTTTTATTTTGCAAAGAAAATCTTTTTCAACCAAATGCAAAAAACAGGGTCTTGTATTTCAATTTTGTGTTTGGGCAATATATCAATCAAATCTTTTTCAAGAAGCGCTTTTTTTAAATTCTTTATATTCGCCGATGTTCCTAAATCATATTTTCGTAACACTGCCTTAGAAGAAAAATTTGTTTCTCCGTTTACAATTGCCGATAAAAAAGCAATTTGTCGTGCAGTTAGAGCATCAATAATATTTGTAAAAAGAAGGTCTAACTGGTCAATTAGTCCGTTTAGCGCTTCTTCCAAAATGGTTTCAGTGCATTCATGCTCGGTGCGTAACCATACTTGTTGGCTGTATTGCTGCACATAGTAAGGATGATTTTGCATAGTCACAGCAATTTTACCGCTCAATGAATCTGAAATATGTTTGCCTGTGGCTCTAAATCTTTCGGAAATAAATGATACCCAATCTGAATGATTAATTTTTTGAAGAAAAAGAATATCGCCAAATTTATAAAAGGGCATATCATAATTAGTAAAAATATTCATTAGCAAGTGCCGCTTGCTTCCGTAAAGGCAGTAGCAAACATTGCTGTGTAATTGCCAGTGCGCCCGTAGTTTTCGCTGAAAAGCAAGGGTATCACAGTATCCATGAATATTCTGAAACTCATCAATACATACTACTATTTTCTTTCCTTTATCGGTGGCTATTTTTTGTGGTAAATCCAATATTTCATCCAAAGATAATTCCGTATCTTTAAGTTCGATGCCAAACGATAGTTCGTATGTTTGAGAAGCATCCGAAAAGATTATTTTTGGCGAAAATTTACCTAAATATTTCGTTACTCCTGCAACAAATTCTTCCCAAGCCGATGTATAAGAGTTTAGAACTGCATTAGCAAAAGCTTTGTAAAATTGCTCTTCTGTACGACAATTAAAAATATCCAAACGACAAATGATAATATCTTTTCTACCTTCTTTTTTAATAAGTTCCGTTACCTGGTTAATTAAGGAAGTTTTTCCCCAGCGGCGCGGAGAAATAAGGGTCGTATTGATAAGGTTTTCGAAGTTGTTTTTTATTAGCAATAATTCTTTATCACGATTGGTAAAGTTTTCGAGTCTCGCAATTTTTCCATAAACAAAAGGTGCATCCATTTTTGTAAATTTAAATTTGCGGCAAATGTAATAAAATTATTTCAAATAAAACGATTTCAAATAACAAAAATAGAGACGTTGCGCGCAACGTCTCTACATTAAAAAAATATCATTTAAAATTTTAATTTTTCACCAATTTCTTCATCACGCTACCTTGTTCGGTGTCTATTTTAATGAAGTAAATTCCGTTTGTTAAATGGGAAATGTTGATAACCACCCCGTCAGCCTGTTGTCCGTAAAATTCGAGATTCCTCACTGCGTTCGGAATGATGGAGGGGAATTTTGCCCACGCTTTTCTGCCGTAAACATCATAAATCTCCACATTTTTAATTGTTAATTGTCCATTGTTAATTGTCAATTCTCCGCTCGTTGGGTTAGGATAAATACTAAAGGATTGCTCTCCGGATAGGTCTTTCACTGAAAGTAATGTAATACACTCTTTTTCAGTGATTAATGGTTCTTCGCAATCGTTGTAAATTACTTCTACATGGTAACACAGTTCAATATCTGTTTCAACGTTTTCATCCAAGTAGGTCAATTCATCGGCAGGGATGATTTCATCGTTAATTTGTACATCATCTTTGTAAATATTATATCCGGCAAGTTCGGTGCCTTCGTATTCAGGGGCGTTCCAAACAACAAGGATATTAGCTCCTTCGGTTTGGGTAACGGTAATAGCACTGCTAATAGGAATACACATTCCGGTAATGGTAACGGTAACCGGTTCGCAGGGATCGCTTTCTAATGCGATTCCATAAACTGCAATTACCTCATATTTATATTCGCCGTTTGCAGGGGCAATATCGGTAAATGAAGTTTCATCGGTTAGAAGTTCTGCGTTCACCTGTTCATTATCTCTTAACACATTATACCCTTTAACTGTTAAGTCTTTAGCTTCAGGGGCTTCCCAATTCAAAATAACGTGGTTTACATTTTCAACTTCATAAGAAAGGTTTTTCGGGGGGATAGGGTCGCCCATCTCTTCCACAGGAATAGTTTCATAAATGGTGGTGGTATTAAACGCAGTTACCACCAAACGCACCTCACCCTCAGTGAATGGATGCTCTAATGATACGTTTCCCGATTCATCGGTAAAACCTTTCACATAAACATTGTCTTGCGACAGACAAACCAAAGCGTCTTTTACCGGAGCGCCACCTGCGGTTATGGTTGTTTCATAACTCATTTCAGGAATCAGACTATTATTTGAAGAGGCAATTTCAGCAGGTTGTTTGGTTCTAAGTTGCAAATTGGGGTCGCCAAAGGTAGTCCAGGTTCTAACGGTTGCTAAATCATCAGAAGTTGTGGCTTCATTAAGCATGAGGTTGGCAGCATTTACGGCAATAGCGCCCCAGTGGGTACGCAATTCTTCAGTGCTGATTCCATTTCCGGGCTGGGTAGTGTAGTTATATCCTCCGGTTAAAACATCGTAAAAATAGTCTTGTCCTCTCATCGGTGGGTTCCATGGTTGATTAATAGTAGCCATCCAGGTAATTACCGCACCGCCGTTCTCTTTTTTCAACCAAACTTCTGCAAAACAATTGCCTCCTTGTGAATGAAATGCACCGTTAACACAAGCCACAGATACAATAAACGGCAGTTTTTGTCCATTATTAAGCGCATTTATATTGTTATTGTTAAAACCTGTAGTAACAAACGAGTTCTCACTTCCGTGCCCGCAATAGGCAATTGTTGAAACTCCGTTATTGATAGCGGTTGCCAAGGCTGAAGCGCTTGCAGTACCATTGTAATCGTAAAAACCTTTATGTTGGTTGTAGCTATATTTGGGTACAAGTCTATAGTCGTAGATATTAATAATGTGTGTATGGTCCTTTTCGCCATCATCACCGCCGTAGCCGTCATTAGATCCAAGTCCGGCAAAAGTGGAGTACCATGCCGCATCCATATTAGGATTTTTCTCATACTGAATGGTTTTGTTCACTTGCGTGGTAACTTGGGCGGCACTGCTTGCCGACATACGGCCAATAGAAATATCGGGACGATATTGGCTGGCAGTTCCGGTAACATCGCCCAAGATGGGGTCAGTAGGGCCACTTCCTAAAGAACCGAATGAGCCCAAATCACTTTTTATATCGTTCCAGCCCCCAACCAACAATACGTACATCAAGTTATTGTTTGCAGCGTATTTCGTTTGTATTAAGGATTTTACATTTGTACCTGTGGCAACTACCTCTTTCTCAACATTATATCCTTTTTCTTTTTTCCAATCAATGTAAGGTTGAATGGCTGTTTCGTCTCTTGAAGTAGTAATGACTAAAATATCGCCGTGGTCTGCCATCCACAATGGGATTCTCGGCTCCTGATAATTGATGAAAAGGCTTTTATACATGCCTCTTACTTCGCGAATAGGGTTCGGATTTTCTACCAACAAAGGATTTGTGGCAGGTTCGTCATTTTCCGCTAAAAGTACTTCCATTTTAGTATAAACGCGCAACGTGTTTGTGGCGGAATTGTACTGAAACGGAAAAACCCGCACGGAAGTACCTCTTACATCACGAATAATGTAAGGTTCTTCGGCATAAGCCAAATTGCCCGGATAAAATTTGTCCATAACAGATTCCGGAGCAATTTGGTAAGGAATAGTGTTGGGGTCTTGACTTCTTGAAATCGTTCCTCTTGATGGTACTAACGGAAAATCGAGTTGGTAATCCGTAAACTCGGTGTAAGTTACCTCTAAATCTACGTTTTTCCGCGCCGGCAGTTGAATGGAAGCACTGATGAACGGCAATTCCGCCCACCCTTTCTCTATTGTAACCGCAGAGGAACTGAATTGGATTTGCTGATAGGTAACGCCATCATAAACAACGTTAGCAAGATTCCAGTCGGTTAATTGGAAAGTCAATTGATATTCACTGCTGATGGGTTGTGAAAAATTGACTTCAAAGCCCTTTTGGGCAAACGAACTTGCAGCAAATACAAAAATTGCTACAAAAAAGAAGAAAGTTTTTTTCATAAAAATGATATTAAAAAAGAATTTTTTTTTGAGAGAAAACATTTTTTCTCAGATTTTTTTACAGGTTGCAAAAATAATAAAAATATTGAAAAGTAGATTTTTTTTCATAAAAATTCTTATATTTCATACTTCTCAATAAAATTTCGCTGCAAAAATGAATAATTAAACTCCTCATTATCAACTAAAATCATCAAATCATCTCATCACCTAATCATCACATCAAAAAAAACTGTATTTTTGCCGCCTCAAAAAAAGGTCCCGTAGCTCAACTGAATAGAGTATCTGACTACGGATCAGAAGGTTACAGGTTTGAATCCTGTCGGGATCACAAAAAAGTAAAGAGGGGTCTTGTAAAGTAAAGAGAGTTTTATAATATTTATTACTCTATTGCATCCGCCACAATTTCCGCAACAGTTTTTATTTGTATTCCCAATTTGTAAGTGGCATTGAGTTGCATGAGTTGGTCCACGCAATTATGGCATGGGGTAATCACAACTTGGGCACCGGTGGCTTTAATTTGTTCGGCTTTCAGTTTGCCTGTTTTCAATCTTCTTTCATTATATTCTCCCATAGCAAGTTGTCCTCCTCCGCCGCCGCAACAGAACGCATCTGCGCCGTGCGGGTGCATTTCCACAATATTTTCAACGCATTGTTTTACCACAAAACGCAGTTCGTTCATTAATCCGCCATTTCTCGAAATGTTGCACGGGTCGTGAATAGTGTAAATCTTATTATTTAATAATTTATCCACTTTGATACGGTTTTTCCGAAGGTAGTTTCCCAACATTTCGATGAGGGTAAACACTTTAAAGTCGTATTTCATTCCTAACCAGTTTGGTGCTTCCCACCGCACCGCCCGCGCCCCGTGCCCGCACTCGCCCAATACCAAGGTTTCGCAGCCTAATTTCTTCATCTCATCGGTTAGCCGTTGGGCAATAATGCGCGCTTTTTCGGTATCTCCGGAAAAGAAAGCATAATTGGTAATATCGTACATTGCTGTAGAAATCGTCCAACTCTCTTTTGCTGCATAAAAAATCTTGGCTACCGCACTGATAGAGAGCGGAAAAAACTTCGGTTCGCGCGGGTTGAGCGTATATAATACCCTCCTATTCTGTTCATCTAACGAAATCCTGGCATCTTGCGCATTCAGTTCATCTTGCAACTCTTCTTCCATCCATTGAATGGTATCCACAAATTCAAGCGTTGTTATTGCCATATTATTTCCGGTTTCTATGGCTGCGTTAACGGTGGCTTGCAGCGATTCCGGTACGCAGCCCAGCGCCGCAAGCATCATGCGTCCAATGCGCACAACAAACGGAATATCAACCCCTATGGAGCAATGCTTTACGCAACGTCCGCATAAAGTACAGGAACCGAACATGGCATCCATCATCTCTGTTATAGTATATTCATTAATAGTTCGCGCGTTAACCCATGATGGCAATAATTTACCAAATGTTGTACAATATCTTCTGTAAATAGACGCCACCATATCCACTTTATACGCTGGTGTCATTTTTGGGTCGTTTGTTGCCAAATAATAGATACAACTCGTTCCGCACAGCCCGCAATGCACACACGCGTTTAAGTGTGTAATGAGTTTACTGTCTTTGTGTTGTTTTAAGATTGAGAGAGCGCTTTCAAGAAGTTCAGGGGTAATGTTGTTCATAAAAGTTAAGTGTTAATCTTAGTTAATCATAAAAAAAAATCACTGGTCTGACTTCGGGGGCCACGTGCCGCGTCTGCCGTAGAAAAATCCAAGATGGTAACGTGCTGCAAAATAATAAACTACGTGCTTCAATTTTCCAAAAGGTAAATATAGAAATAGCAATGCTGCTATAAGAAAGTAGGTGCAAAAAACTCCAACATGCGTTCCATGAGAGAGATATTTGTGCAAATATTGGTCAAAAGCATAAAAAGTAAACAAAAGGGCAGAAATAATTTGAAACAGCGTAACCAAAATAGTTGAGAGATAATCATCAACATTAGAGATTGGACGAAGGTTTTTGGAAGATATTCGTTTGATTATTAAGCCAATTCCGCAACAAGCACTACCCCATAAACAAAAAGCAATGAGCGCTGAAACAAATGGTTGTCGAAAGAAAAAAATGGAAACAGCGTCGGAGGTAAAAATATCTAAGATTAAAACCAGAAAACAGAGCAATGCAACAAAAGAGCCGATGTGAAACAGTATTCCGGCCGTGTAGGTAGGCAAGTGTTTATACGCCGATTCTTTTTGCATGGGCAACATGGCACCTGTGTTGGAATATAGAATTGCGGCGGCAATGTTTCCTTTTTTTTCAGATAAATCTTTAGGCGCTCCTAACTTGATGAGACGTAAAAAATGGATGAAACAGAATACCAAACAAAACAATAGCGTTGCATAAGAGAGGTAAATAAAATAATTCATAAATTAAAAATGGTAACTAATTACTAACATTCCTACCGACCCGATGTTTATGTCCCAAACATTTGCGTTATCCCGCGGGTCGAAACTTTCAGGATTACGAAAATGGGTACGCATAAAGTTGATACAAACTTCTGTGGAAATTGAAAACCGCCTCACAGGAAAATAACTAAAACCTGCTACAGGACTTACACCATAGCGATATGATTTGTTGGGCTGAAAATTTCTTGCCAAATAACGAAAAGAAGCATCAACCCCCCAGTGAATTTTCCAATGGTAAGAAACGATAGGGTAAATGTGCTCATACCCTACTCTTACTCCTGCTCCTTTGTAGCCGTCTTTGGCGGTACTCCACTCAAAATTCAATCCGGTTCTTAAAGCACTTCTTTTAGAGAGATTTCGTTTGTAATTAAGCAAATACGACTCACTTTTTTTTCCTAAAAGTGTAATAATATAAGCAACATCAATACCCATTGCATTTTTATATACTACCGTATCTTGCAGTAGGTTTTTTCTTATTCTCTCTTTTTTTTCAACGTTTTGAGCCATTATTGCGGTACTGTATAACAATACCGCAACGGCTAATAATATCATTCGTTTCAAGCGCATTATTTTTTAACAAAAATATCAACTATTTCAAGAATAAAATCTTGATAGTAAATTCTGGTGTTATCTTTTGTACCATCTTTATAATAAATGAATACAAATCTCTCTTTGTAAGGTCCCATTTCTTCTACCCCTAATGTACCTACTTTTTTATTTTTATATAAAACATTAACATTAAGGCAACTATTAATTTCTGTAACAGAAGCATCAAAAATATTGAAAAAACCGTTTACCGGTTTAAAATCCATTGATCCGTCAATAGTCAGTTCATTTTGAACAATGTTGCATTTCATGAAATTAATATCAAAATCTTCATAATCAGAATAGCTATTAATGGTATTTGCAAAGATTACTTCACCATTGATAGATATTGAGTTAGCTTTATTAATTTCATCATTAACAGATACACTTGCTACAAATCTTGAGGCAGTTTCTTGTTTCATAGTTGAAGAGATGGTAAGCGGTTTTGCATATACATTTACAGAAACATTTTGAGGAATACCATTATCCGTAAACGATGCATTTAAATCAACTCCGGCAAGTTTTTTTCCACTTTTATTAAAATATGAACTTAATTTTGTGGGCAAATATATATCATGTCCTACAATGTTGCATTTTTTATCGGTATAGCTTGTAACTCCCAAATCACAGTCATTAGCACCGGTTGCCGTAGCGGGAAATAATATCTGAATTGTATTGTTTGCAGCCGTTTTATTCCATTTTTGCGTACTTTTTTCCCAGGCATATTTGCCGGCAAAGGTAGCCATCTTAAAACGTCCTTCATCAATTATTTGGTCTAAAGGAAGTATATCCGCAAGCTTTTCAGCCAATGTTTCTGTAAATTCGGGTACTGCTATTCCGAAGTAAGTATCAATTTCTTTCATGTAATCTCCTGTTCCCGGTGTGTATCTCCACTCCCAAACATAGCTATAGTCGCCATTGCCCCAGCCTACATATTCGTAATAGTCCCATTCTTCAATATAAATATAGCTTCCTGTCCCTGGAGTATATTTATATTCTTCAAACCTTGAGTAATCACCTCTACCCTCACCAACATAATCGTACCATTCGTATTCCTGCTCTCCAATGCCAACAAAAACTTCAACAAAACGATAGAAACTTCCGTTACGAAAGTTTTGAGCCAGATTTTTCAGCTGGGTAAAAGATTTTTGGATGTTTGCCTTGTCTTCTATTACTGTTGTTGGAGGGTCTTCCTTTGGTTTGCATGAATAAGACGCAACTGAGAATAATGCTGCGATGGCTAATACGTAAAATAAATGAATTCTTTTCATAATGTTTTTTTTGGGTTTATAATTAATTAAAAGGTTGGCAAAAGTATAAAAATAGTTGATTTAAATTTTCAAGTAAAAAAAATAGTTTTTTTGCCGAAACTTAAATTTTAAAAAAATAAACCCAACATTTATGCTTATAGAAATAAAAAACACAAACAAAACCCTCGAAGTGGAGTACGGTATTTCGCTTTTAGAGATGGTTGAAAATGAAAAAATCAGACTCCCCTACCCTATTTTGGGTGCGCTGGTAAACAACCAGGTGCGCTCGTTGAACTATCAAATTCATAAACCTTGCAAGATAGATTTTTTTGATATTACATCAACATTTGGTAATGGAATGTACATCCGCTCACTTTGCTTTGTTTTATTCAAAGCCATTAAAACGCTGTATCCCGATGCAAAACTCAATATATTACATTCAATTTCAGGTGGAAAATACTGTGAATTAGAGAATCTTAAGCACCCCATTAATGAAGATGTTTTGCTGGCAGTAAAAAACAAAATGGATGAGATTATTGCTGCAAATCTTCCTTTTGTTAGAAAAGAGGTTACTTACCAAGAGGCGGAAGAACTCTATAAAAAACAAGGTATTGAAAAAGAAAAATCTATTTTTCGAGAAACAAATAAAATGTATCTTTCTATACATCAATTAGATAATTTGACTAATTATTACTATGGAAATCTGCTTCCCTCTACAAATTATATAACACTTTATGGGTTAGAATTGTATGAACACGGCCTACTGTTAAAAATTCCAAATAGCAAGCGTCCGGAAGTAATCCCTCAAACACGAAAAATGCCTAAGTTGTTCCATGTTTATCAACAATTTAAAGAGTGGGGAAATCAGTTAGGAATACCTTATATTTATCATTTAAACGAAAAAATTGAAACCGGCGAGGTTGGTGATTTGATTCTTACCACCGAAGCGCTGCAAGAAAAGGTGTGGGCAAATATTGCCGATGAAATTCACCGAAAAAAAGTAAAAATGGCCCTCATCAGCGGGCCATCAAGTTCGGGAAAAACCACTTCCTGCAAGCGTCTTTCTGTGCAACTGAGCGTAATTGGCTATCATCCTGTGCAAATTTCTGTAGATGACTTTTTTTTGGAAAGAGAGCAAACCCCAAAAGATAAAAATGGCAATTACGATTTCGAGGCATTAGAAGCAATTGATTTAGAGTTGTTTAATAAAACATTAGACCAATTGCTCGCGGGTATGGAAGTAGAAATTCCTGCTTTTAATTTTCATTCTGGAAAAAAAGAATGGAAGGGTAAGAAAATTAAAATGCAAGAAAACTCTTTTTTAGTTATTGAAGGTATTCATTGTTTAAATCCCAAACTCACGGCTGCTGTTGCAGAAGAAATGAAATATAAAATATTTGTTTCTGCGCTTACTTCACTTTCAGTGGATAGTCAAAATCCGATACCCACCACCGACACCCGTTTAATAAGGAGAATTATTCGCGATTACAATTATCGAGGTTATTCGGCATTAGATACATTAAAACGCTGGCAAAGCGTAAGGGATGGAGAAGAAAAAAACATTTTTCCCTATCAGGAAAATGCCGATATAATGTTCAATACATCATTAATTTACGAATTGTCGGTATTACGCCCTTATGCGATGCCCATTTTGCTGGCAGTGCCGGAATTTGAACCCGAATACGCAGAGGCTAACCGGTTAATTAAGTTTTTAAGTTTTTTTAAACCGATTAATGAAGATATGATTCCCGGAACGTCAATTTTAAGAGAATTTGTAGGGGGAAGCAAGTTTAATTATTAATAATCTTTATCACAAGTCAATACTAAACGGAAAGTACCATATTCTTCATCTGGCAGTCTTTGTAATCGAGCCCAAACTGAACATTCGTAAGGAGACGAAGTATGCCCCCCACCGCGTAAGATTCGCCAAATTCCATTTTCTTGTCCTATGGGATTTATTTGTGGAATTTCTGAGTAGGGTTCATACCAATTGTTGCACCACTCATCATAATTACCACTCATATCATAAATTCCCAGTTCGTTAGGTTTTTTTTGTCCCAGCGGGTGTACACTTAAATACCCGTTTTTAGCATACCACGCTACTTCATCAAGGTTATCACTACCGCTATATCTATATCCCTCACTTTTATTTCCACCACGGGCTGCAAATTCCCACTCTGCTTCAGTAGGCAAACGGTAATTCTTTCCGGTAATTTTATTGAGTTTGTTTATAAAGTACTGAGTATCATCCCAAAACAATTTTGTTATTGGCATATTATCACCTTGGGGAACATTGGGGGGGCTTGTTCTCATGATAGTTTCCCATTGCTTTTGAGTTACAGGATATTTACTTATTTTAAAACTGCTTAAGGTTACTTGATGTTGTGGTAAATCTTTGTTGTTACAAATACTATCACTGCAACCCATAATAAACGTACCACCCTCAACAAATACCATTTCCGGTTCTGCAGGATGACGATTAACCGTTACCTTACAATTAGCAGTAATATTTTCTATTTCTGTAGTTACGGTAATCAAAGCAGTACCTTCAGAGATTGCCATTACCCAACCATTTTCTACAGTTGCCACTCTCAAATTACTGGAATTCCATGTAACATTTTTGTTTGTTACATCTGTGGGATATATGATAGCTGTAAGAAATGCTGTTTCATTAGGTAAAAGTGTTAAAGAAGAAGAGCTAAGAACAACATCTGAAATGTTTTTTTCTTTTCTGCAGGCAAAAGAAATAATGCCCAATAAAATTGCAAATATTATTAATAAGTAGTGTTTTGTTTTTTTCATTTCACTTTTTTTAATTTATTATTCAATATTTTTTTTAGTTCGCTTTTTTTTAATTTTTTTAATCACAAGGCAATACCAAACGGAATCCAAAAGTAAAAAAAACGGGATCATGCAAAACAGCATTTCGAGCCCATACTATGCAAAAATGATTATTGGTATTAAAATAACCGCCACGCGTAAGATGATAACGTCCTTTTTCAGGACCGGTAGGGTTTATTTGCGGAATATCTAAATAATAATCATGCCAATCGCTACACCATTCTCTAATATTGCCACTCATATCATAAATTCCCAGTTCGTTAGGTTTTTTTTTACCTACTGGATGAAGTTTTCCCTCACTATTATCCAAAAACCACGCTACTTCATCAAGGTTATCACTACCGCTATATCTATATCCCTCACTTTTATTTCCCCCACGGGCTGCAAATTCCCACTCTGCTTCGGTAGGTAAGCGGTAATTTTTTCCGGTAATCTCATTGAGGTAGTTTATAAAATACTGTGTTTTATGCCACGTAATATTATTTACAGGCATATCATCGCCTTTATAAACACTTGGATTTTCTCCCATTAATGCCATCCATTGCTTTTGAGTTACAGGATACTTGGCAATATAAAAACTGCTTAATGTTACTTGATGTCGAGGTATATAAAAACTATTACATATACTATCATTACAGCCCATCATAAATGTACCTCCTTCAACAAAAACCATTTCCGGTTCTGCAGGATGAAGATTAACCGTTACCAAACAATTTGCAGTAATATTTCCCATTTCTGTAGTTACGGTAATCAAAGTAGTACCCTCAGAAATAGCTTTAACCAAACCATTCTCTACGGTTGCTACTTTCAAATTGCTGGAACTCCAACTTATGTTTTTGTTTTGTACATCATTAGGATAAATTGTTGCTGTTAAAATGGCTGTTTCACTTGGCAAAAGAAATAATGAAGTAGAACTAAGAACAACATCTGAAATATTTTTTTCTTTTCTACATGCCAAGGTAATAATGACCAGTAAAACAGCAAAAATTATGAAATAAATAATTGTTTTTTTCATAGTTTAGTATTTAATGTATAATTATTTTTTGGGTTAAAACTGTCTTATCTATTAAAGCAAGTAAAACAAGATGAACACCTTTTGCTGAGGTATGCATCTGAATTTCATTAGAAATGAGGTTATTAGTTTCAAAAACAGAAACACCCAACGCGTTTGTATTTTTGAGATGGGCAACCTCAGTTAACGGAAAATTAGTGTTTATTTTGAAAGTACCGGAATTGGGATTGGGAGAAAGTGTAAATTCATAAATATTCTTCTTTTCAGAGTTGTTTAAACTTTGATATTCTGTTTCCCCACTTATTGTGGTAACATTATTTGGGGGTGCTGTTTGAATAGGGTTTACAATACTAATAGACACATCAGTCCCTTCAGCTGCATAAAATCCTGATTTAAAAATTACCTCTTCATTGGCTGTTATGGTAACTGTGCTATCTGTGATATTTACGTTTTCAATTGTTAATGTATCGCAACCCATAATATTTAGATTAACAGATATTGTTTTGTTTTTATATTCTTTTCTGCACGACATTCTGTAAAATCTTATCACTTCATACTCTTTAAAATAACAATCCCGCAACTCATGTCGCAATAAAGGCCCTTCTGTAAATTTTGATTCAAACAATCCGTAATGTGTGGTAGATTTAACTGCAGAATGATTGCCAACTTTTGACCCAACAGTAACAAAATAGAGCACTTTTTCTGCATCTTCGATTGTTGTTTCTACAAAACTGCCGTCTCCAATATATGAATTAATTACGTCTTGGGCTTTAATCCAACATTTTGGTCCTCCTTCTGTCATATTCCACGCATAACTGTGGCAATTGTACATACAACTTGCCGAATCTACTAAAACAATAGTTTCACAGTTTTCGGCACTTAAATCTCTATTCGTAATCTGTAAAATTTCTTCAGGTTCCATTTCTGCACACACACTACCTTGAAAAATTGTTCCTTTCGGAGTTTTTAAATATATATCACCAATTATAGCACATGCATCGCTACTATTACCCGACACATCACTACCACTAATGATTTGTGCACAACATAGATGAGAGAAAGCGAAAAATAGAACTGTAATACTAATTGTTGTAATTACTTTTAGCATTATTTACCCCCCTTCATGTTTTCCAATTCAGACAAACGTTTTTCCATTTGAATGATGTAGAGCGTTAGTTCTTCTACTTTTTGCAATAGTATGGCATTCATTTCGCCCACATTAATACCAATTTCTTCCACTTCTGCAGAGGAGGGTACATTGGGTAAGTGTTGGTTTTCGGTAACAAACTGTTCTAATTCTCTTAACGGCATAAGTTTGTAGTTCTTTGCGAACACATAGTCGGGCCAGCAGGCAGTAGATGTGAGAGAAACCCTTATTTCTTTTGAACAAAGCAACCCGTTAATTTTTGCGCTTTGGGCACTTAACGCACCTAAAATATTTGCACTTTGAGCTTTAA
>Ga0209628_10000249_pt1 | contig 32012 bp, 24 predicted proteins | sample TergutCu122P4_FD_187285 | JGI IMG/M metagenome (GOLD analysis project Ga0209628, IMG submission 187285) | Cubitermes ugandensis P4 segment gut microbial communities from Kakamega Forest, Kenya - Cu122 P4 (SPAdes) (version 2) | ecosystem: Host-associated > Arthropoda: Insects > Digestive system...
GTTCCGTCGTGGGCATGGCAAAATTCCTTCTCGGGGGAAAAAGCGGATTTTGACAAATTTTCTCTCTTCATACAACACCAATTCTGCCACTTTTTAGAAAACGCTCCCGTTTTCGTGCCGCCATTGTTTGATGACGTCCTCGGAAATCCAGAGCGGGAAGTTGCCGCGATTGACAAGGGCCTGATTATATTCCGGCCAATTGATGACCTTATACTCCTTTTTGACCGTGTTTTTCGTTCGTTTTTTGCTGTTTTGCCATGTTTGGGGCCTCCGTGCTGGTGAAAATGAAAGTGCATTTTCTACCAATACGCTCGAAACGCCCGTTTGTTCGTTACTTTTTTAAAATTTATTCGACAAGACCATTCCCGATTCCCGATTCCCGATGCCCTTGACTGTTTTGAGTTACCATTTGTTTACGGTTTGAGGTGATTACAATTCTCTCCTTCCCGGACATGAGGCCAAGAAGCGGTTGAGCGTCGTAAGCATCCAGTTTCGCACTTCGCGTCTCTTGTGGATATTGACCGAACCGAGCGGCAGGTAATGCTTCGTGCCGTCCTTCAGGAGAAAATGTCCACCGTAAATTCGCCGACTCCACAAAAAATCGGGAAAATAACCGAAGCGAAACATCTTGTGCAACTCCTCCCGCTCATTGGACCTGGCCTCGATAATTTTTGCACGAGAAATCACTATCGTTTTCATACGTTTTTTGCAACGGAGTTCCAACCTTGCGTCGTCCGCATCAAGATGGATCGTCCAGTTGCAATACAAGGCGTTCTTCTCGTCGGCAAGCGTGAAATAGAGGAACACGATCATCGCCCCTGACACTATAGAAAATGAACTCCAAAAGATTATCCAGAGACCTTGAACATTTTCATCGCAGATTACCAGTCCAATCGCAAGAGCAAACATCCCGGCAAACATGAGAATACAGAAATAAAACCCTGCTTCATTCCCGAATACACTCCATTTTGTAAACCGGGGAACATACCGCATTGTCAAGCGGTCGTCTGTTTCCTCGACGGTGATATTCTCCGGTTGGCTGCTTGCCATTGCGTCGATTCTGTAAGCCGATGCGTTTTCTATCGAAAAAACCTTTTGGCAGGTGTCGCAATGGGCGGTGCCGTCTGGAAAATCAAGCGACTCGCTCGTAAGCCTTGCTCCGCAATCGCCGCAATGCAGACCGATTTCCGGATCGGGCGATTCGGCACCACCGAGAAACGCCGGGGGTGAATAGCCGTCCATGCTTTCGAGTCGCACCGGTTCAACCGTGTACAAAAAATGATTGATTTCGCCGCGGAGTACACCGACTTCCTTTTCGGTAGTGCAACCGATCCAGACGAAACCTTTTTTATAACCGAGCTTGACACCAACGTCGAAATCCGGAATTTGCAGCGGCGACGCTTTCCAGACATGGTGTCGCGGTATGGTTCTCCTCCAGGAAAAAAGAAGCCAGTGCCCCGATATTTTCAGCGTTTCGCGGTCCAGCCGGATCGTCCGCCGATCAAAAAATGCCCAAAGCGGAATCGGTAACAGGAGGAAATGACCTACTGTAAGCGAAACGAGAATTCTACCATTCCCCTCCGAAAAAAATGACAATGGGTTTTCGTCCGGAAAAAGCTGCTTTACGTAACAGTAAAGAGCCGTAATACCAATATCGAACAGGACGACCACAAGGATGGTCCAAAGCAGTATTCCGGTCCTGAGTGGTTTTTGTATGATTTCCAGTGAATCGGTGTCACGCCGGACTTGCAACCGGCTTTTCCCCGACAGTTCACCCCGCTTGAGTTCCTGCGGCTCGAAAACAACTCCACATCCGAGACACTTCGCAAGCGGTTTATCCGGCAGAACGTGATCGCGGGGAACGATTTTATGGCATTTTGCGCAACGTAAAAAGAGACCGCCTTCGCCGTTGAGCAGGATCGCGTCGTCGATGGAGTAACTCATTTTTGTTCAACTTAACCGCTCAATCTCTTCCGGTGCAAGACCGGTGTATTTGGCAATGGTTTTCGAATTCATGCCATCTTTCCTCATTTCGAGGGCAATATCAATTTTTCCTTCAATCTTTCCTTCAATCTTTCCTTCAATCTTTCCTTCAATCTTTCCTTCAATCTTTCCTTCCTGTTTTGCAACACCGATTGTCAAGTGATAATCGGCAAGAAAACGTTGCCGGCGTCGTTCCTTTTCCCGCATTTCCGGGTTCGAGGAAAAACGTCTCAACTCCAAGTACGCCTCGCGAATAATCGGATCATTCTCCACTAAAGTCGCCATTTCATCCTCCGTTTTTTGTGAGCCAAATACGAAAAAATTAACCCAGTGACACAGTTTTCGGTCGAGAGTTTGTAATGCCTCCCAACGGCCTTTGAGCGGTCCCGACAATCGAAGAAAATGAATCTGTAAATCTTCCGTCAGCACATAATCCGGGTCTTCCATTGCCGTAAGGCGGAACACGTTATGCACATTTTTCAAACCGGGAAAAATCGGAAACTCTGTAATGATAATGCTGACGACGGGGCGCAACTCCGTATAATCGCCGCCGATGCGAAGTTGCGACGAGTACAATTCCGACCAGTAATGCAACGTTCGATTCGGAAACGCCAGGTGCGACGCAACCTGAACTTCGATGTTAAACTGACGCTTGTTTTCGTCCTCGGCGCGTACATCAAGGACAATCGCTTTATCAACGGCGAATTCCTTAATATTGAAGCGGTTAAGGACCGTCGCCTTCGTAATCGGAGGCCGGTCAATGTCCCTCAATACGGCGTTGATAAAGTCGCGTAAAATCGGCTCGTTTTTTGGTGCAGACCAAAGAACGGCAGTAAACAGGTCGGAAGTCGGCTTGATTATCAGGTCGTCTTCCTCGATTTTTTGGGATTTTGTTTTAACCATGCTCTCCATTGTATCGGTTTCCAACACGTTTGACAAGCGTTTCTTTCCAATTTTACGTCCAAAGGAGGAGCCGGTCGTCGAACATGTCGGGCAGTTGTTTTCGTACGGAATACTCGACTTCCTTTTCGTGATACCGACTGCTGAAATGCGACGCGATGATGAGCTGGTTGCGGAACTTTGCCCGGCGTTTTTTCAGGTCGTCCAAGTGAAGGTGTCCGAACTTTTGGATCGCCTCCTTGCGGTGTTCCGGTGTCACGAAGGTCAATTCCGTAATCAAAACGTCGGCGTCGTACATCGCCGGGTTTTCGTCGAGACCGCGAACCGTGCTGTCGCCGAGGTAAGCGACTCGCGGCATCTTGATCTCGTAAGAAATTTCAACGCCGGAAAGCTTCAAATCGCGGATTTCCGGGCCGGAAAGCGACAAGTATTCCTGTTTCAATTTTTTACGCCGCTCCCAAACGACGTATCCAAGCGACGGAACCGTGTGGTACGTTTTATGGACGGAAACGACCAGTTCCCGGGAAAGCTCAACGACTTCGCCCGGTTTCAGACCGACCAGATTGCACGGCAACCTTCCCCGATCCAGTCGGGTAAAAGCGGCAAGAAGCTGCTGTACCGGTGCAACCGCTTCTTCCGGCAGATAAACCGTCGGCGGGTCCATCACCATCATGCGCCGCCGGGCCAAGTACGCCGGAAGTGCCAAAAGGTGGTCCATGTGCGTATGGGAAATGAACCAATTCGGCGTCCCCATGAACGCCCACGGCTGCGCACCGAGATCGAATCCGAGCTTGAATTCCGGAATTCGCCAATACGTCTGAACCGCCGCACGTGAAAACCCTTCAATCGTAAAGTTTTGGAAAAATAAACTTCTGTAGGTTTGGTCTGGAATCAATTATGAATTATGAATTACGAATTACGAATTACGAATTGAAAACGGATTGGTTTTGAGGCCGGAAAAGGTGTTGAAATTTAAGGGCATCGGGCATCGGGAATCGGGAATCGGGAATCGGGAATCGGAAATCGGAAATTGGAGGAAGTTTTTCACTTATCACCTATTCCCGATGCCCGATTCCCGATGCCCTTGACTGTTTTGAGTCTCCATTTGTTTACGGTTTGAGTTACGAATTACGAACGGAACAGTAAACGGCGTTCCCGATTGACCAACCACAACCTTATCTTCTCATCTTATCAATGTAGGGGTCTAAAGCAACAAAATTGGTTGCGACTTCTTTGAGTTCGCGCGAGGCATGTTCCCAAAACCAAACGGAGAATTGAATGCCGCGTCGGACCACCGATTCCACCACCGGAACATAGTCGCTGTCTCCGGCGATCAGGATCATTTCATCTTCTTTCTTATCTTGAATCAGCGAATAGGAATCTTCAAGGATCGTAACACCGACACCCATGTCGATCTTCTTTTCTCGATTCTGGGCGTTGCGGTCCATGATGACGGTTTCAAAACCACATTGTTGGGCGGCCTGCCACAGTGAGTCATTTTGTGGAGGTCTTGAACCAAAAAGAACCGCTCGTTTCAGGTTATTTTTTGGTCCGGCAACGATCTCCAGCAATTTACCGAAATCATATTTCCAGTCATAATCAACAATGTTTCTCGACGAAGCATCATAAACGTCAAATGCCAAGCCGCGTTCCACTGCCGAAACCCGCATTCCTTCGATCCAGACATTGGAATTGTCAACGTAAACATATTTTGACATGTTTTTTCTCCTTTTGTTCTTGCGTTTTACTAAATCTTTTGCCGTCCAAAAAGCGGCGATGGGGAGAGGGGGAGTTGGTCTAAACTTCATAAACGCCGGAAAACACTTCCGTTGCGGCACCGGTTTTGTAGACATGATCGTTTTCGGCGGACCACTCGATTTCCAAATCGCCGCCTGTGAGATGAATCAACGCTTTTCGCTCACAGCGACCGGAAAGCACTCCGGCAACGAGAACGGCGCACGCTCCGGTTCCACAGGCAAGCGTTTCGCCGCTTCCACGCTCCCAAACCCGCATTCTCAGTTCTGTCGGCGAGATCCGTTCCACAAATTCAACGTTGATCCGACGCGGAAACCGGGGATCGGTCTCAATCTTCGGGCCGAGTCCCAGCACGTTTTCGTCAACGGGCGGCAGGTCAAACGTCACGCAATGCGGGTTCCCCATCGAAACGCAGGTTACTCGAAAATCCTTGCCAAAACCGGTCAAGAGGACATCGACCACTGGCGTTTCGCCCAACAGCACAGGAATGTCCGCCGGGTTCAAAATTGGCTTACCCATATCGACCCGCACTTTGCCTATTTTACCAGTTTGGGGGTCTGCGAAAAGTTGGAGCGTTTTCGGACCGGCCCCGGTTTCGATCACCAGCGTTTCCCGGCGACGGATATTGTGGTCGTACAGGTATTTTGCTATGCAGCGAATCGCGTTTCCGCACATTTCCCCTTCGCTGCCGTCGGCGTTGAACATGCGCATCCTGGCATCCGCCGTATCGCTTGGCAGAATCAAGACCAGACCGTCCCCGCCGACGCCGAAATGTCGGTCGGAAATTTTAGTGGCAAGTCGTTCCGGTTGATCGGGAATCGGTTGATCGAAACAGTTGACGTAAACGTAATCGTTTCCCGTCCCTTCCATTTTGGTGAATCTCATGGCAGGTTTCAGTCGGCAAATGGCAGTTGGCAGAAATCTGAAGCCTACTATACTACCGTTTACTGGGTTGTCTATCCCGGAGCGACCGTCCGTCGACAAGTTCCCGTTTTGGGGAAACCCCGTTGATTCTCGAATCGATGTCTTAAAATACGCAATTTCTGCCGTTTGTCTTTTCCCTTTTCCGGCAATTTCTGCCGAAAAAACCGGCGTTTTCTGCGTTTGAAGGGTGAAAATTTTTTATTCTTTTTCCAAAGAAAGACTCAAGTTTTTCGGACTCTTTTCCGGCCCGACGCCGCAAACCCCTGAAATTCAAGGCCCAAACCAATTGGCACGCTTTGTGCGTATAAGACGGCCAGTCTGTTTTCAAAATTCATAATTCAAAATTCAGAATTAAAGAAAGATGTCATTTCAAACCATTTACACTTCCGGGAGCGGGATGCTCGGCATGGAGCAGAAGCTCAACACGGTCGCTCATAACCTTGCGAACATGGAAACGACCGCGTTCAAGAAACAGCGGTGCAACTTCGAGGATTTGTTCTACGACAACTGGCGTTATCCCGGTTCGCAGGACCGAAACGGCGAGTTCACGGGCACCGGTATCCAGATCGGTCTCGGCACACGGGTCACAAGTGTTCAGTCGCACATGCGGCAGGGCGGCTTCAAGGAGACGAACCGCATGACGGACGTTGCGATTGCCGGCGACGGATTTTTTCGGGTGACGGATCCGTTTTCCGGCGAAACCCTTTATACCCGGGCAGGCAATTTTTCCGTCAACGACAACGGCACCTTCGTGCTCGGCAGTGCTCAAACCGGTCGTTTGATTGATCCGCCGATCACGATCCCGCAAGACGCAACGCATGTCCAGATCAACGACGACGGCACCGTTTGGGTTGCACAGGCCGGCAATCCGCAACTGCTCCAGGTCGGACAGTTTCAGCTTTCCACGTTCATCAACCCGGAAGGACTTTTGCGAGTCGGAGAAAATCTGTTTCAGCAAACCGACGCTTCCGGTGCGCCGATAGACGGTCAGCCGGGCATGGACGGTATGGGGACCGTGAAACAGTACATGATTGAAATGTCCAACGTGCAACCGGTTGTTGAACTGATCGACATGATTACCAGCCAACGTGCCTATGAACTGAACTCGCAAGTTACCCGGACGGGAGACGAGATACTTCAAACGGTCATTAATATCAAACGGTAGAAGCAGGGCATGGGGCATAGGGCATAGATTATAAATTTCCTATTTCCTATCACCTATCACCTATCACCTATCACCTATCACCTATCACCTATCACCTATCACCTATCACCTATTCCTTATTCTCTACTATGCCCTATGCCCTATGCCCTATGCCCTTCCTGGTATTGGCGTTACTATTGGTTTCCGCTCCGACGTTCGCTGCTGACCGCAAAATTGAAAAGGAGCTGACCGACGCGCTTTCGGTTTATTTGAACCGTTGCACGACCGACGGCAAGGCGGGTAACGAGATTCCCTGGAAAATCAAGTTACAATTAACACCACAACAAATCAAAGCGATTGCGGACGGCGAAAAAATCACCGGCATGTACGGCGGAAAAAATCCCCTTGTCGGGACGCAGGAATTTCAAGCGGAACTCCAGAAAATCAATCCGGCGACGGGTCGGAAAACCCTGGTCCGCTTCACCGCCGAAATTGATCTGCCGCCCAAGGTCGTCGTGGCCCGACGAGCTTTGCAGAAAGGGAAACTGCTCAACGAAAACGATATTCGTGTCGAATATCAAGACAACCTCAAGGGGACGGATTACTTTTCACAGCCCCACGAGGTGCTCGGCAAAGCGGCGGCCTCGAATGTTCCGGAAGGGGCTGTGCTGACATCGCGATCCGTACAAAAACCGATCCTGGTGAAAAAAGGGGAAGTCGTTACAGTCGTCGCCAAAAACGCCGGTGTCACGGTTACAAGTACCGGCAAAGCGTTGGAAGACGGCACAGAAGGAGACCTGATTATGGTGGACCAGTTGCTCAAACCGACGCCGGAAAAAGGACGCTCCGCCATTACGCAAAAAACCGACTCCACCTTTGCCGCCAAAGTTGCATCAATCGGAACCGTCGAAGTTTTTGCGACAGGAAACAGATATTAATTACGAATTACGAATTACGAATTACTATTTTACTCAAACAATTATCGGGACGTATAATGAAAACCCTATTTCCAATTTCGTTTTTCATTTTTCATTTTTCATTTGTCATTTGTTACGCTCAAAGCGGGTCGCTGATGGGGGAATCGGTTTACGGGACCGAGGGCGGGCAACCGATGACGCTACGAAATGGGTCGTTTTCCTACCAGGCGATGCCGGAGCCGCGGATGTTCAAGGAACAGGATTTGATTAACGTCCTTGTGGACCGCTCGCTTTTGTACAAAAATAACAGCGACCTCCAGCGGCAACGAAAAATCAAGGGGAAAATGGGACTGACCGAGTGGGTGAAATTTCCCGGCCTCGGCAAGTTGCCGGAACCGGTTGACACCATTCCCCCGATGGTCGCCGGCGAAGTCGATCACCAGACCCGGGCCAAGGGACAGTTGACGAACTCGGAAAAACTCACGTTCAAAATTCAATGCCGTGTTACATGGAAAATGGATAACGGCAACCTCCACATCGAAGGACAGGATCAGCAGATCATCGGCGAAGAAAGTCTTTCCATTTATTTCAGCGGAGACATCCGACCGGAAGACGTCAGGCCGGATAACACCATTCCGAGCAACCTGGTCGCGTTTCCCATTATCAAGCTTATCCCCGCCGGCAATATTTTCGACTCCACCAAGCGCAACTACGGCCAACGATTCATCGACCGATGGAGCCCTTTTTAAATGAGAAATATGAAATGAGAAATGAGAAATACTTATTGCATCAACCACACAGGAGATTATCAGGAGATTATAACATGAACCGATTGAAAATTATTACCAGAAAACCAGACAGACACCATTCGAAATTTCTCATTTCTCATTTCTCATTTATCATTTTTTGTCTATCCTCTATCCTCTATCCTCTATCTTGCAACGCCCAACAGCTTATTGGCACCGTTGCACGGGTGAAGGGGCAGGAGCCGACGGTGATTCACGGTTATGGGATCGTGACCGGGCTTCGCGGAACCGGAGACAAGCCGGGCGAGTTTAAGGAAACCGCACGGGTACTCCGGCGAATGATGCAACTTACGGGCCATCCGGAAGTTTCGGAAAAAGAAATCGGTGCAAGTAAAAACGTTGCGCTGGTCAAAGTGATCGCAACGATTCCTCCGCAAGGGGGAAGGAGCGGCGAAATGCTTGACATCACCGTCAGTTCCGTCGGTTCGGCGTCAAGTTTGAAGGATGGCATTTTGGACCTGACAGACCTGATCGGACCGGTGCCGCAAAGCCCGGAAATGACGCAAATCCTTGCCAAAGCCTGGGGACCGCTCATCCTCGAAAAATCGGAATCACCGACCGTCGCCAAGGTGATCGGTGGTGCCAGATTGACGGCGGATTTTCGTAACCCGTACATCAAAGACGGCTGCATTACGCTGGTTTTACCGGAGCGTTATGCAAGTTTCTTCATGGCCGACGCAATCGCCAACGCCATCAACGGAGCGGAAGCGGTCGGCGGCAACGAGGATATCGCAACGGCATTGGACCAGGGGAATATCAGTGTCAAAATTCCCTTTGCCGACATAACAAACCCGGTCCAGTTTTTAGCAAGAATCAATGCCATAGAAATTTTCGACGTCGACAAGATTCCGACGGTTGCGATCAATGAACGAACTGGTGCCATCGTGATTGATCCCAGCGTGGAAATCGCTCCGGTCGCCATTTCGCACAAGAACATTTCCGTACAAGCCGGTGGCCGGGCCGGACAGCCGCAACAACAGGACCAGACGCCGAACAAATGGGTCAAGATCGACCTCGAAGAGCGACGAGGCGGTGAAACAAACGTGAAACTGCAAGCTCTGGTCGATTCCCTGAACATGATGAAAGTACCGCCGCAAGACATGATCGACATTATTCGTACAATCGACAGTAAAGGCGATCTGTACGGAAAGATACAATACGTGAAGTAAATAAAAAATGAGAAATAAAAAATGAGAAATCTGTTTCCGATTCCCTAAATTACCATGAACATTTCCCCCATTTTAACGGCACCTCACACGAATTTCGCAACGAAAACTTCCGCCGAGAAGACCGGCGGGGATTTTGCGTCGATGTTGAAAAACGCCATAAATAATCGCAAGAGTTCGGTCGATACGGCCGATACATTCGAATATACGAGCGAAGGCAAACCGCCGGTAACTCGTAACACCGCAAGGCTTGACACCAATGGGCAGCCGTTTGACGCCGCCACACGGACGGAGGCCGACGACGAGGAATTCCGCAAAGTGTTTCACCAATTCGTCGGTCAGACGATGTTCGGACAAATGCTCAAATCCATGCGGGCAACACAGCAAAAGGTCCCCTATTTTCACGGTGGCCGAACGGAAGAGATTTTTCAGGAACAGCTCGATAACGTTCTCGTCGATAAAATGACCGCCGCGACACCACATTCGTTCAGCGACACCTTGTTTAAGCTAATGAAATAATTCTCCCTATTCCCCCCTCCTTCCCCCATTACCCTCCTGCCATGATTACACAAATTCAGGAATTTCTTGATAAACTTTCCGTCGTACAGGATGCGACGCTCGATTTTTTGAAACGAAAAGGGGACTTGCTCGGCAAGTCCGACGCCAAAGGACTCACGGAGATCGCCGACGAGGAGCAAACGGTCATGGATCGGCTTCACGGCGTCTTTGAACTGCGGCATCAAATCCTGCAACAGGCAAAAGAGGCCGACTTGCCAAGTGACACCCTTGAATCGCTGGCGGCACGGCTCGACAAGGAAAATCCGGGCAATGCGCTCGAAGAACGCTGTCGGGATTCCATTCAAAAGTCCCGGCTTTTACGGCACCAAAGCCTTGCGAATTGGGTTCTCGCCCAGCGAACGGCGATTCATTTGTCGCAACTGATCGAGATCATCGGTACCAAAGGTAAGCCGAATTCCACGTACAGCCGACACCACAACAAGGAAAAATCGTACACCGGCGGTTCCATCGTCGACCTCGGGGGGTAATTACGAATTATGAATTACGAATTACGAATTTTTCCATTACGTAATTCGTAATTCGCAATTCGTAATTCGCAATTCGTAATTCGTAATTCGTAATTCGTATTATGTTGCTTGATTCACTTCACATTGCCGCCAAGTCGCTTAATGCGTCTTCGATCGGAACACAGGTGTCAGGTCAAAACCTGTACAATGCCGGTACGCCGGGCTACGTTCGTGAACAGGTGCTCTTGGGGACCGCGTATCCCAAGAAAACCGGGAGCGGACTCGCTCTGGGGACCGGCGTCGATGTCAATGGCGTCGTCCAGATGATCGACCTTTATCTCGAAGAGCGTCTCCGCAATTCGCAGAGTGACGCCATGAGCAGCACGACGCAATCCGGCGTTTACTCGCAACTGGAATTCATTCTCAACGAGCTGACCGACAAGGACCTCAGCACGCAACTTGACGATTTTTTCAATTCCATCGGCAACGTACTCAATCAACCGGAAAATCTTTCCATCCGGAAGATGGTCGTTGATGAAGGCGTCAAGCTGGCAAGGCAAATTGCCGATATGAGCAACGCCATCCTCAAGCAACGGGTGGACATCAATCGTTCGATTGCCGATTTGGCCGGACAGATCAACCTGCTCACGAAGGAAATCGAAAACCTGAACAACGCCATTGCGCAAATCGAAGCGGGGCGTGCGCCCGGCATTGAGGCGGTCGGATTGCGGGACCAGCGACTTGTTGCGCTTTCGAATCTGGCGTCACTCGTCAACATCAAGACGCACGAGGACGAAAACGGCGTCATGACGGTCTACTGCGGCAACGACCTGTTGATTTCATCCGGTGGTGCCAGGGAATTGAGCGTTTTCTATACGAGCGATCCTTACGGCGACTTGTCGCTTGCGGAAATCCGGTTCGCCTCGGACAATTCCCCGCTCGACGTCCGCAGCGGAAAGCTGTACGGTTTCTACGAGGGACGCGACACCATTCTCGGAGGATTTTCGAAACAGCTCGACGATTACGCCGCATCGCTTATCCTGCAATTCAACGCGGTTTATGCCGGTGGGCAAGGGCTCACCGGTTACGATGCGATCACGAGTCTTGCAAGCGTTACGGAAATCGACGTTCCGCTCGACAGGGCCGGTCTCGTGCCGCCGCCGCAAAACGGCGTCTTTTCGATCCAGGTACAAAACAAGCGGACCGGCGTCTCCTCAACAACAGAAATCCTGGTGCCACTCACCGGCAGCGGTCAGGAAAAGATGACGCTCCAGGACCTTGTTACGGAAATCAACAAGATCGAGGGTATCACGGCAGGAATCACGATTGACAACAAGCTGGAAATCGTTTCAAATTCCCCGGAACTGCAGTTCGCGTTTGCCGATGACACCGCCGGAATTCTTTCGTCTCTCGGGCTTAACACGTTTTTCACGGGAAACGACGCGAGGACGATTGGTGTCAACCAAACACTGCGAAACGATCCGGGCAAGTTCGCCGTGAGCCGGACAGGTATCGGCGCGGACACGGAAAACGGTGTCAGACTGGCCGCGATGCCGGAGGAACGGCTTGGCGAGTACGGCAACAAGTCGGTTACGGAAGCGTACCGTTTTAGCGTAACGGATATTATGTCCAGGGCGGGCATCCTCAAAGCGGTCTCGACCGGAGATATTTCGTACTATATGTCTCTTCAAACACAACGGGACGCTATCAGCGGCGTCAATATCGACGAAGAGACGATTATGTTGATGAATTTCCAGCGAATCTACCAAGCCAGTGCAAAATACGTTACCATTGTCAACGAAATGCTTGATGCTCTGATAAGGATGTAGTCGGCAGACGGCAGACGACGATGAGAAATGCCATCTGTCGTTACCGTACGATAAGATCGCCGTGTTTGTCGATCCATTTTCTGGAATACGTGACCGCTTCCAAGCCGATGTCGCAAAGGGGCGTGCAATGGAAAATCAGCCCTTCAATTTGGCCCTGTTTGAGTTGCTCCAGGGCAAACTCCAATTGGAGTTTCATCAATTCCATCGTAATCGGTTTGGCGTTGCCGAAGTCCCACATGTAGACTCCCAAAAGCGTCGGTTTGTCCGGCACGATTTCACGATACCTCTTGAAATTGTCTTGCAAAGCAACCAGGTCGGTGGCGTGCCAGGTCCAAAATGACACCACGTCGCATGGTTCGATATGGCGTTTGATCCCCGGCTGGAGTTGATTGGAATAAAGAACCACGGAAAGATCGGTCGGTCGTTTCAGCGACGCCATTTCCTTGCGTAAATCACGAATTTGAGAGAGCGTCAAGCAGGCCGGAGAATCTTCCCGACCTTCGTCGGGAACCGCGTTTCCGACAAAATAGTCGTCGAGAAAAAAATTGACGAGATTCGGCATCGTTTCGCTCAACTCGAATGCCCACTGCTTTTTTTGTACATAATCTTGGGGAGCACCATCGACGACACTCCAGGCCACCCGTTTCGTTTTGTGAAACTGCTTGATGTACTCGTCGAACGGCGGTTCCGGTTTTCCCATCCAACGGATCACACAGACATTTGGGATACCCATGGAATCAATGGCATCCGCCATGTCGATTTTATTCCCCGCTGGAATATTGCAGATACCGTCCGTCGTCCCCGGCCCGTGTCCCCACATCCAAAGTCGGTCACGGAGATTCGGCTCGTACTTTCGCAGTTCGTCCGCACGGCAGAAATTTCCCCGTACTCCAAGAGCCAGAGCGGCTGCACCCAAGGTTGTCGTTCCGATAAATCGACGTCGGTTCATTTTTTCGTTTTTCATTTGTTATTTTTCATTTGTTAAGGCCGTTAATCAGGGCGAGAAACTCGGCACGGGTTGACGCATATTTGCGAAACGTTCCTTTCATCGCCGACGTGATGCAGAGCGAGCCGGGTTTGCGAACGCCGCGAATCGTCATGCAGGTATGAACCGCTTCGATCACGACGCCGACGCCACGGACTTTCAATTCGGAAATCAGCAGGTTGGCGATCTCTTCGGTCATGCGTTCCTGCAATTGCGGTCGATGCGAGATCGAATCGACGACCCGGGCCAGTTTACTCAAGCCGAGAACGCGCCCGGCGGGAAGATAGCCGATATGGACCTTTCCCATAAACGGCAATAAATGGTGTTCGCACATACTGTGGAAGGTAATGTCTCGAACGAGAACGATTTCGTCATACGGTTCGGAGAAATATTTTTTTGTGTAGATTTTCGGGTCTTCGTGAAGTCCGCTGAAAAGTTCCCGATACATTCTCGCAACACGAGCGGGGGTTTCCTTTAAACCTTCCCGGTCCGGGTCTTCGCCGACCGCAACGAGGATTTCACGAACCGCTTGTTCAATCCTGGGGATGTCAATTTTTTGGGAAGGTGTTTCCATTGGAAAAAATAAGGTGCGAAGTACCGGTTAAATGGAGTAAGGCTTTCGCCGGAAAATCATGGGCCAAGTTTTTCCCACTACGAAAAGCATCAAAACGATTGCGTTCGGATAAAGTTCTTGACCGCTTGAAATCATCACGTGTTACCGGCGAAATGAACAATTCGTATTCGCCCGGATTTTCGGCAACAATCCGAAAAAACTCTTGCGTGATCGCCCGTCGAATGGGGTCTTGATCCGGTTCGATCATGATGATCGGTGACGTGTCCAAGTAAAGCCTTGTTTTTCTCATATTCCCACCTCCACTCGGAATTCTACCCCACCGAAAAAGGCAAGCAAGCCCATGCCGCAACTTTTTGGTGCAGAACGACCTCCGCTCGTTCACTCGTTCACTTTTGGAGAAATACTCCGTTGCCGGACGCCGTTTTCGCGGTAGAATGGAGGGTTGCTTTTTGTTGACAACCTCAAAATTCGTTACATGTCTCAATCCGACATCATCGTCAAAGGTGCCCGGGAACACAATTTACGGGACGTTGACCTCGTTCTGCCGCGAAATCGGTTGATCTGCTTTACCGGCGTAAGCGGAAGCGGAAAATCATCGCTTGCCTTCGACACCCTGTACGCCGAAGGACAGCGGCGGTACATCGAAAGTCTGTCAAGTTTCGCCCGGCAGTTCCTTGGGCAGCTCCCCAAACCGGATGTCGATCAAATTTCCGGGCTGAGTCCCTCGATTTCCATTTCGCAAAAAACCGCCGGGCAGAATCCCCGATCTACGGTCGGTACCATTACGGAAATTTACGATTTTCTCCGCGTCCTGTTCGCCAGGGTCGCCACCGGGTACTGTCCCCATTGCAACAAGCCGATTACGGCCCAAACGAAGCAACAAATCATCGATCGGATCGAAACGCTTCCCGAAGGAACCCGGTTTTTGGTTCTCGCCCCGATCATACGCGGCCAAAAAGGGGAACACCGCGACCTGTTCGCCGACCTGCTCAAAAAAGGTTTCATTCGGGCCAGGGTGGACGGCGAAATCGTTCGTTTGAGCGACAACTTGAGACTCGACCGGCAAATGCGGCACGAGATTGAAGTCGTAATCGACCGCCTCGAAAAGAAAGCAGGCGGCAATTCTGGAGGAAACCGGCTTGCCGAAGCGGTCGAACGGGCGTTGCAAATCGGAAATGGAAACATTCTGATCGTTGAGGACAGGGAACAGGTAGCAGGCGGCAGACGGCAGACGACAGATGGCGGACGGCCGGAGGATGGGCAATTTGTTTTCACCCTTTCGTCCAAGTTCGCTTGCGCTTCTTGTGGTGTCAACTTTGATCCGCCGACGCCGCAGATGTTCAGCTTCAACTCGCCGCAGGGAATGTGTCCGAAATGCGACGGACTCGGCGATATTCATTCGTTCGATCCCGCTTTGCTTATTCCTGATCCGCGAAAATCGTTTCAGCAAGGGTGCATCGAACCGGTCGGAAAATGGAAGGAGATGGGACGTTGGCGAAGACATATTTTTCACGGCGTTGCAGAAACTCTGGAACGGCTTCACAAACTTCCGCCAAACACGGTCCTGGAGTCGGCTTGGGAAGAATTGCCCCAAAAAATTCGGGATGCGATCCTTTGGGGGACCGGTTCGCAGCATATCACGTTTACCTGGCGAAACGGACCGTCCGGGCACAAATGGGGGGGGGAATACGAAGGGATCATCCCCAAAATGCTCCAACAGTACCGTGAAACGAACAGCCGGATGCAAAAAATCGCGATGGAAAAATACATGAGCGTGATCCCCTGCGGATTTTGCAAAGGGGAACGGCTCAACGAACAGGCAAGAGCGTTCAAACTGCAAACGGCGTCGCAATCGCCGCTCTTTGCGGAGAAAAACCTTTATTCTTTGCCGCAACTGAGTGCTCTTGCGATCAACGAAATCCGGGAATTTTTCAGCGAATTGGTCCTTTCCGACTCCGGTAAGATCATCGCCGAAGAAGTGCTCAAGGAGATTCGCAACCGGCTTGGCTTTTTGATGAACGTCGGACTGGAATACCTGTCGCTTTCCCGGACCGCCCCGACGCTTTCCGGCGGCGAGTTGCAACGAATCCGGCTTGCAAGCCAAATCGGAAGCGGCTTGGTCGGCGTGCTTTACATCCTGGACGAACCGTCCATTGGTTTGCACTCTCGAGACAACAACCGGCTCCTTGCGACTTTGGCGAAGCTCCGCGATCAGGGGAACACCGTCATTGTGGTCGAACATGACGAAGAAACCATGCTCGCCGCCGACCACCTCGTCGATTTCGGCCCCGGACCTGGTGTACATGGGGGGCATATTGTGGCGCAAGGAAATCCTGCGGAATTAATTACGAATTACGAATTACGAATTACGGATTCTTCGACGCTTCAATACCTTACCGGGGCCGAAAAGATAGAGGTTCCCCAGACACGGCGAAGTGGAAATGGGAAATTTTTGACCGTGAAAAATGCGACGCACAATAATCTCAAAGGGATCGATGTGAAGATTCCGCTTGGGAAGTTCGTCTGCATCACCGGCGTCAGCGGCTCCGGGAAAAGTTCGCTCGTCAACGACATCCTTGTTGAATCGCTCAACAGCGATCTCAATCGCGGCTTGGGCACACCGGGAACGCACGATTGCATCGAAGGAGTGGAATTTCTCGACAAGATGATCTCCATCGATCAGTCGCCGATTGGTCGCGGTCCCCATTCCAACCCGGCAACGTACACGAAAGTGTTCGACGAAATCCGTAAACTGTTCGCCGAGATTCCCGAAGCGAAACAAAAAGGATACGCCCAGGGCCGGTTCAGCTTCAACGTTTCCGGAGGACGTTGCGAAGCATGTGAAGGGCGTGGTGTCAAGAAGCTCGAAATGGATTTTCTCGCCGACATCTGGGTCCCTTGTACGACCTGCAACGGACGCCGGTTCAACCAGGAAACGCTGAGCGTCAAATTCAAAGGGAAATCGATTTATCAAGTGCTTGAAATGGATGTTGAAGAAGCGTTGGAGCATTTTGCCAACATCCCGAAAATCAAGCATTACCTTCAGACGCTTGCCGATGTCGGCTTGGGATACATGAAACTGGGGCAGCCGTCGCCGACGCTCAGCGGCGGGGAAGCGCAACGGATCAAACTTGCACGGGAACTCGTCAAGCGAAGCACCGGCAAGACGCTTTATCTGCTTGACGAACCGACCACCGGACTGCATTTCGCCGATACTAAGCTGTTGCTCAAGGTGTTACACAATTTCGTCGACGCCGGGAACACGGTGCTGGTCGTCGAACACAATCTTGACGTAATTAAGACTGCCGACTGGATCATCGACCTCGGCCCCGAAGGCGGCGCAGCCGGTGGATGGATCGTCGCCGAAGGGACGCCTGAAGGAATTACGAATTACGAATTACAGGGGGAATTACGAATTACGAATTACGAATTACAAAAGGAATTACGAATTACGAATTACGAATTACGAAAGACTGAGGATAGACCCATTTCTTACACGGCACAATCTTTGGCGAAAGTCCTTAACAAAACGACGCCGACAAAAAAAACTAAAGGCAAGAAAACAATTCGTAATTCGGAATTCGTAATTCGTAATTCTAATGAATTCGTAATTCGTAATTGCCTCGCCGTGCGAGGCGCAGAGGAGCATAATTTGAAAAACGTTACGGTCGAGATTCCTCGTGAGAAGATGACCGTGTTCTGCGGGCCGAGCGGGTCGGGAAAGTCGTCGCTTGCCATGGACACGATTTACGCCGAAGGGCAGCGGCGTTACGTGGAAAGTCTTAGCTCCTACGCCCGGCAGTTCGTCGGGCAAATGCAAAAGCCGAAAGTCGAATCGATTGAAGGGCTTTCCCCGGCCATCGCCATCGAACAGAAAGCGGCGTCACACTCTCCACGAAGCACCGTCGGGACCGTTACGGAAATCCACGATTATCTTCGCGTCCTGTTTGCCCGGCTTGGAGTGGCGTATTGTCCGGAATGCGACGTCCCGATAGGAACGCAATCGCTTGATGAAATCGTTGCGAAAATTCTTCTGCTTGATCCGAACAAGCGGATTTTGATCGCCGCCCCACTCCTCGTCGAGGTTGGGCAACAGTATGACGCCCTATGGAACCGGCTCCGGGAAAACGGGTTTGTCCGCGTTCGAATTGATGGTGTTACGTTCCAACTGGAAAACGTCCCGGAAATCGACCGCCGCCGAAAACACCAGGTCGAGGTGATCGTTGACCGAATCGCCCTCAACGAAGACCGCCGCGGACGCAGTCGGATTTCCGAATCGGTCGAAACCGCTCTGGACCTGAGTGGTGGTGTCGTTCACATCATCGAGGTCGATCCGGACCGTAGCGAACCGGCCTGGAAAACGATCAAGCAAAGTCGACAGCTTTCCTGTGAAACGTGCGGACGGAGTTTCGACCCGTTGACACCACACCACTTTTCGTTCAACTCGCCGCTTGGTTGGTGTCCTCATTGCGAAGGAATCGGCACCCAAAGCGGTTCCAACCCGATGCAGCTCCTGCATGACCCGAAACTGACCCTTGCTCAGGGAGCCGTTGCGTTGTTTCCCAGGCCGGGTAATCCGATGTTCGACGCAATGCTTGACGCCTTTTCGCGGCAAACCGGGATTCCGCTTGACGTTCCTTTTGAACAACTTGACGCCAGATTCCGCCGCATGATCTTTCATGGGACCGGAGAAGTGTGGTATCAGACGGCAGGAAAGACGGCGGACGGCAGACGGCAGACGGCAGAAAACAAAACTCTGCTGTCTGCCAACTGCCGTCTGCCGTCTTTTCAATACAAGGGCCTCTACCCCGCTTTGGAAGAAGCGGGTCGGCTTGTTCCTTCGTTTCGGGGACGGTTGGAATATAGGGTCGATGAAGTCGAGTGTTCCGTCTGTCTGGGAAGCCGATTGCGGGATGACGCCGCAGCGGTTCGGTTTCTCGGCGAAACGATGGACCAGATTTGCCGCCGTCCGCTTGGGAATTTGATCGAACTGTTTGACAACTGGAAACCGAACGAAATGGAACGCAAAATCGCCGGGGATTTGCTGACGGAAATTCGTAACCGTTTGCGATTTCTGATCGATGTCGGGCTGGAATACCTGACGCTTTCCCGGCCCTCACCGACGCTTTCCGGCGGCGAGACGCAGCGGATTCGTCTTGCGGCCCAAATCGGAAGCGGTTTGGTCGGCGTACTTTACGTACTGGACGAACCGACCATCGGTCTGCATCCACGCGACAACGGAAAACTGGTTGCAGCGTTACACAAACTCCGTGATTTGGGCAACACGCTTGTTCTTGTCGAGCACGACCGGGAGGTGATCGAAGGAGCGGATACGCTCATCGATTTCGGTCCCAAGGCAGGCAAATACGGCGGCGAGATCGTCGCTTCTGGTCCTCCGGAAACGGTTACAAAAAAGAAGGATTCCGTTACCGGGCCTTATCTCAGCGGAAAAAAATCGATCCCGATCCCGAAAAACAGGCGGCTTTCCGCCGCACATGCAGCGAGTTGTCCGGTGGACAACAGCAGTCGACAATAACGGTCGGGAGAAAGGTCGGGAGATTGCGAATCCGCGACCTTGGCACCTGGGGCGACACATTTCTGTTACCGATATCTATCTGCAATCGACGTGGATCGGTATTTGCCCGACTACATGTTATTTTTGTACCAATCTGCGACATCGGCGAGCGGACGCTTTTCGCCGCCGCGTTCCTTGAGGTCTTTTTCTTTGGCCAAAGCAATCACTTTATCCAGAGCCTCGGTGAAAAACTCCTTGTTCGGACGACGCAGATCGTTGTGGTGCGCCAGTTCAACCACCGATTGAGCAGCGTTTGCCTGAAGAGCGGAATCGTCGAGATATTCCAACACGAATTTGGCACTTTCAACGGTCCGAATCGCCGGAAGCCGTTCCAAAATCAGTATTTTTTCATCCCGTCGCGTTGTGGAATCGCCCATAATCTCTTTGAGAATTTCCAGCCGCTTTTCGTCGGAAACGGTAATTCCCAGTTGGTTGCCAGGTAGTGTCATCACGCGAATATATCCACGAATGGCACCAATTCGATTCGCTTCCGATTCGTCGGCATTTTTCGCGATTTCCATCATTTTTTCGGCAACTTCGGCGTTTGGCCAATTGCTGATGGCCCGAACGGCGGCGTTACGGATTCCGGCATTCTTCGATACCAGATGCTTTTCGACTTCGGCGACGGCGTCCTGGCCGCCGATCCGGCCCAGGAGCGAGAGCAGTTCCGCTGTGGTGGCGTCATTCATTTTCGCAACGACCGGTGCAATGTCCTTTTCGCAAATTTTGGCGATGATGTTTTCCGCATCGTCCCGTTGGCGCCGATCCGTAAGTAGCAAGGCAACGTCGATCACGTCGCCGACGTTGCTTTTGTCCACCATACGACCGACGCTGCGGAGCAAATCAAGCCGATTCGGACAATCGCTCTTTTTCGCAACGGTGAAAATCACAGGAAGAGCTTTCTTGTAATATCGATTGCTCAAAACTTCGGTAAGCAAGGCGATTTGGCCCCAGTCGCTCTCTTTTTTCAGTTCGCCCAGCAAGGCGTCGTCGAAACCGTCTGCGACGATGTTGGAGAGAACCTTCATGCCCAATCCCCGATCAAATGCGATCCCGTCTTTGAGCAAGAACGGAATTTGCTTTTTCGTTCCGACTTGAATCAGGGCGAGAATTGCCGTCCGTTTAAGCATTTCGTCGTCGCTTTGGAGGGCGTCGAAGATTTGCGGATAATACTTTTTCGCCTTCCGAACGGCGAGGTTCGCAATGGTGCTCGCTTTATCGAGATTGGACAGTTTGGCATAACCGCGCATCCACTTGTCAAGCTCGGCGTTGCTCACGTAGGGAATCGCAAGCGGCATCGTTTTTTCGAGCGACCGATTCGGTGAAACCGGTTCGCGGTTTCGCAGTGCCGTTGCGATTCGCTTGGTCGGGTCGTTTTGCGACACGCTTTTCAAAGCGTTTGCGGCGGCGTCACCGGGAATCGCGGCAAGTGCCCGTGTCGCCTCATCGACGATTTTTATCTGCGGATCGTTGAGCAGTTTCACGATGGCCGGGATTTCTTTCTCACCGGCAGTCCACGCAAGATTGTGAAGCAACCAGACTTTTGTGATGACCGGAACGTCCTGATCGAGTTGTTCGACCATCAATTCATTAACGACCGCTTTGAGGTCTGCTTTGCCCGGGGCACCGGCGTACATGCAGTACTTTCGCCAACCTTGTTGGGCGGCTTCACGGTCGCCGAGTCGGGAATCGTCCGCGCTCATGTCCGGCAACCATTTCGCAAAGTCGGACCGAATTTGGTCCGCCGTAATGTCCTGAGCCTGCGCAAAGGAAACCAAAACGAAAAGTAAACAGAAAATCAGTGTATATTGTTTCATGGGAGTAGATTGGATGGTTGGTTTAGCCGCCTCGCCCTGCGAGACGAATAGTAATTCGTAATTCGTAATTCAGAATCAAACTTCGATTCCAAACGGCGTCCGTTGCGGCCTCGTAATCATTCGGTTCGCTTGTTCGTCGTTTTCGAACCGGTACTTTTCCTGATTCCACTTCAGCGGGCGGTTGAGTTTGTAGCAGATCGCCATCAATTGGCAAAACGCGGCGGTTCTCGCCCCGTATTCCAAGTCCTGGAACGGACGCAACCGGTTCCTGACACAGAAATCAAAGTCGTCGTAAATGTCTCCTTGTGGCCCGGAGTACCGGCGAATGTTGACCGGGCCGAGCGGTTTCGGTTTGACCGGGTCGCGGTGGTCGAACGAGCCTTCCGTTCCGACGAACCGGACATCGTGGGCACCATCGTTGACGTGGTACATGCGAAGCCCGTTTTTGAATACGGCACAAAAATACTTGGCGGGATTGTTTTCCGTATTCGCAGGAAGGATTTCGACCGGGTCTTCCAGGTCCAATCCGAGAGCGTAAAGTGCTCCGCCGAATTTGTGTGCTCCCCAGTCGGCGAGGAAACCGTTGCCGTATTCTTCAAACTGCCGCCAACCGCCGCCGTAATTGCCGCTCATTCGTTCTTCATTGTACGGGGCAAGCGGAGCCTGACCGAGCCAACGGTCCCAGTCCAGACCGTCCGGCACCCGTTGTTCCGGGAGGTAACAGGTTTTCGGAGGGCCGTTTACTCCGCAGAACACTTCCTTGACTTTGCCGATCGCGCCGCTTTGAATGATCGGTGCCATGTAATGCCCGTAATCTTCCCAAACTCGCTGGGAACCGGAACTGGCGACACGATTATATTTTCTGGCGGCTTCGACGATTTGCAGACCTTCGGCGAGCGTCAAGGTAAGCGGTTTTTCGCAGAAGACGTCCTTACCGGCCTTGCACGCCTCCACTGTGATTTTCGTGTGCCAGTGGTCCGGCGTGCCAATTGCGATGATGTCGAGTTTTTCGTGCGCCAGTGCGTCCTCGTATTTCGGAAAAATGAGGCAATCCTGATTGTTGTATTGCTGATTAACGGTATTACAGGCGTTTTCGGCCCGTTGTTTGAAGCAATCGCAAACGCCGATACACTGGTATTTCCGGGTTCGGAAAACGTGGAGCAGGTCGCGTCCCCGATTTCCGACTCCAACGACGGCGGTCGTCAGTTTTTCGTTCGGCGGAGTCGTTCCGTCAAGACCGAGAATACGGCCCGGCAAAAACAAGGGGGCCGCAATCGTCGCGGCACCCGCTGCCAAAAAACCTCGTCGGCTGATGTTCTGTTTGTTCTTTTTCATGCGCAAAGTTCTCCTGGTATGAGAAAGGTCAAGGGAAAGATAAGTTCAATCACCGTCATTATAGTAAAACGTTTTGGGGAAATAAAGTCTGTCCCGCCGCGATACCCGATATTTCACCCGTTTTCGGGAAAAGGCCGGATTGTCGTTAATCCGGTACCCAGAGTTTCGAAGGGGCCGGTGGGGGTTCATCAGGCAATTCTTCGGTGTAGGCCGCTCGTGAGACCGGCGTCCCGTCCGGATTGAGAAAACCGAGTGACACCATGAGGTTCTGGAGCAAAAGCATCGCTTCCTGTTCCCGACGGTGAAATTGTCCAACGTGAGCAATTAACTCCTGAGCTTTCACAAAATCGCCCTGTCCCAATCGGAAAGGAATTTCCAATATATTGAGCCAGGCGTCGGAATTTTTCGTCTCTTCCGCTTCAATCATCCCCCGTTCGATCAGGGACAGGGCAGCCTCTCTATCGAGCTGTGTTTGCGCTTTGAGAATCATCTGGCGCGTCGCTTCCTTGCGGAAGAAATAGGGCATCTCCTTCAAAGGCCGTCCCATGATCGCTTCGGCAAACGACATCATCGTTCGCGCGTCCTGGAACAAAATCGAATCGTAAAACCCGCGAAGCAGTGCCGGCGTCGGCAAAGATTTCGCGTCGACCCGATACCAACGGCAAACCGGTTGCTTGTCCAAAAACGAGGGCGCGAGTAACTGTTCGTCTCCTATACCCAAAGGTGGTGTCGGATTTGCGGCGTAGGAGAGTTCTTCCGGAACCGGAATCGGACCTGGCGTCGGAAGATTCAGACGCTCTCGCAACGTATTGCAAAGAGATTGGGCCGGGGAATCGGTCAACCAGAAATCGATGACCAAAATCGCGCCGAGAATCCGAACCGTGTAAGCCGGGTCCGAGACCGCTTGGACAGGCGATTTTCCATCGAGCAAACCAAGCGGCTTATTCAGGAAATGGGCAATAAATTTTTCTTCAAAGATCGTTTGCAACGACGAACGCTGCTCTTCTCTCGAATCGTCTCGCTTCAAATCGGCCAGAAACTGCGGTTGAAGCTGTAAAAAAGTCGACGAAAAGGTGTGAACGACTTCCGGTTCTTCCCAGCCGAGGATCCATTGTCCAAGCACCTCTTGAATCGTGGCCGTAATTCGGTCCTTGTCCGGACTTCGCACCTCGATAAACTCCAGTCGGGCGTCCCGGTCGGTCTCTTTTCCGTACAAAACCATGTCGGCCAAGAGCGACGTGATATTTTCCGCCGTAACTTTTTCGTCGGGCGGAATAAACGGATGGTCGAGCATGGAAAACATCATCCTCGGCGGTGGAGTGTCCGAAGCGGCAAACTCACCCGGATTGAAATCGACGGCACGAAACCTCTTGTCGGACAGGAGAGTTTCCTGGACTTTTTCGGCGTCGCTGACTTTGCAAACAAGATACTGGATGTCGATACTGTCTCCCAGTGGATCGGCGATCATACAAAGCCGCAGGAGTTCGGCGTCCGCGGCGTCTTCCAGCGAACATTTTTCGTAGCGTGTGTAGTGGGACAAGGCGTCGGCAGCCGAATCAATTTCGCCGAGGCAAAGACGCAAAAGTGCGATGTTTTTCCAAAGCTCCGGCCAAATTTCAGCGTGGGGAATCAGGGATTCGAGGCCCGCAAGTCCTTTTTTCCACCGTGCGGAAACGACGTAATTGGCGGCGGTAAGAAACTGTTGTCTTTCGGGAAAATCGGCAGGGCAGTCCCGGTTGAACGTCATATCTTTCGCAACGAGCGGAAGCTCGGTTCTTAGCCCCCGCTGGTACAAATGCTGTCCTTGTTCCGCCGTTAGCTGGAATAATTGCAATTGCCGGGCGATACTCAAAGCGGGAATCACGTTTCCGTCGGCAAGTGCTTTTTCGCCGACGACGTGAAGAGCGGTAAGAAGTGCGCTTTGGACCGTTGATTCTTCCAGACGTTCGATCCCGTCGATGACCGTCGAAATGGCGTCTTTCCAACGGTCGCAAAAAACGTAAGCCATTGCCAATTCGGAGGCGGCAAGCGAATTCTCCGGTTCACGCTTGTAAAACCGCTCGGCAAGTTCCAACGCTTCTTCCCAACGTTCCTGTATCCTTAGAAGTGACAATTTCGCGGCGTCCAAGCAGGCGCAAGGCGGCTTTTCCGCTTCCAACTGTTCAATCAAGGCCAGGCAAGCCGCGTTTTGGCCCCCTTCCATCATTGTTTGAATCTGCTGAAGCTCTTTGAGTTTATCGGGACAACAGAACCGGACTTTTTTATCCCGGCCACCGGGACAATGAGAGTAGGCGTCCAAAGACATAAACATTCGGGGTAAGGAAGGAGGGGAAAGCAAAAAGACACACGCAGACATCGCATTCTACAGTGTCTCTCGACGATACGCAACCGGACCATTGGCAACAGGGGTGAAATTCCAGTTTGCGGAGCGGACAAGTTCTCGCTTCCTGAAAACGGCGATTACCCGCTCAAATCCAGGGAATTACCGGTTTGGCCGGTCGGGTCAATGGATTTGTCACGCACGGAACGCTCCTGGGATTTGTTTTTCATCTGCCATTCCCATGCCCGGCGTCCGTCGGCGTCGCGGTCCCCGGAGGATTGGCTTTCTTCGTCAGTCGTACCGACCCCTGCGGACCTCACCGCTCGTTCCGTGCTGTCCGTTTGCCGTTGGTGTACGGCGGCGTCCTGCGACGCCTGGTCCGTTGCCGACGTTTGCTTCTGGGCCTGAGCACTCCCCGCAATCCCGGCTGCAACAGCCGATCCAAAATTGACGACACTCATAAAAGCCTCCTTGTGAGGGGACGACGGACTACTGCCGGCCAACGACCGACGGTTGACGACCGACAACGGCTTCGGTGGGTTTTGCTTCCGAATTCTTGACGGTGTCGGAAAAGAGAGTGGTTTTTGTTCGTATCAAATTGTTTTCCCGGTCATATTCCCAACTTCGTTCGTTTTCGATTCCACCGGGAACCCGGAGCGAGCAATCCGCCAGACTGTAAACCGTACCATCGGTGTTTTTCCTGACGGTTTGTACCCGGTACGTTCCGAAAAACGAGCCTCGTAAAGTGGTTCTCGGCGGATTGAGTACGACGGAAATACTGTGCCCCAACAACTTTTCCGCCGGTTGTTCGGGTGTTGGAAGACTGGTTCTCGTCGCTTCCGTGCGAAGAACATAAGGAGCGACTTTCGGGTTGAACCAAACGGTCGTGCGGCGGCGAAACTGAGATGTTGTTTGTTCGTAAACACGAACGCCGCACAAAATTTTCCGATTTCCGACGGTAATTTCTTCCGGCGGCAACGCTTGGACGGTTCCGCTCCCCGTTAGCGTTTGTTGATAAAAGTCGATTTTCCTGGACTGCGGCTCTCCCGGAACCATTTTACCTCCGATTTCCACGGAGTCGATCTGCTTCAGGAGAATCGAATCCGGTTCAATCGCTTCCAAAATCGTCGTCGATTCTGCAATACTTTGGGAAACTTTTTCCTGAAACGTCGTCGTTATTGTTCGCGTTCGGACCCAACTGCCGACTTTGAAGGTTCCCCAAGCGGTTTCCGAGGCGGTCAGTTCCTGAAAAGGACTCGCTTCATTGGTTGGAACGGACGACTGATCCGAAGCAACATTTTGAGCACAAAAGGAAAACCAGCCCGACAGAGCAACCAAAACGACGGCGAAAAGCAACACCCGACTTCTCCAAACGACCACGACCGGGAGAAAAACTTCCCGCTCGTTTCGTAATGGAATCGTTGTTTTCGTCTCGGATTTTTTCATCTTCACATCTTTCTTGGAAACATCCCCAATCGCAGTTCTAGCATATTTTATGAAAGAGACAAGGTTTCCCCAAAAATAGAAAATAGAATCGTGGTTCAAATTCCGTGTGGAATCGGCAAAGAACGTTTCTCCAAGACAATCCCCTACTCCCCTAACAACGTGAAAAATCGGTCAAGTCACAAAATCTCTTTGGTTTTTGCAAGAGGTTCCCGATGATTTAGCATGGTTCGACGAAGTAGGATCAGGATCGTAATGGAGTACAGGTCCGTCCAATAACTCCTTTATTTCCAATCCCATTCACGTTGTAATACGATGAGCCCTGCCGAGTTTTACGACAAGCATCTCAAAACTTTTCCCGCTCCGAAACCGTTTTTGGAACATGAGGATGTTCCTTTTTGGGGAAGTCTTCCGGGTTTACTCCGTGCAACACGGGCGACGACCGGTATCGATATTCGGTTCATCCGCGCCGGCGGCAGTCTTCCGGAAGACCGCTACTCTTTTCCTGCGATTCCCGTCAACAACCGTCTTGGGAAAACCGCCGGGCATCTCGTCATTTATGGGACGCAGGAAACCGCTTTACCGCTTTCCGACCGGGAAAGGGAAGCCTACACGGCGGCACTTGCGGAACTGTTGGGAGACGCTTATCGTTGGCAGTCGGCGTTGCGTCAAAGCGAGGCGGAGCAAGCGAGCGACGTTCCGGTGAAAGGTTGTATCAAAGCCGACGAGGAAATTTTCAAAATCCTTCGCGATCAACTGAAGCAGACGAGCCGGGTCGTGAATTGTCAAGCCTCGGCACTTTACATCCTGAATCGGGAAGCAACGCACTTGAAACTTCGTGTTGTCTGGGGGTTGCCGGAAGAGAAACTGCTCGAACCGGCCCGTGATTTGCGTAATTCCCTGGCCGACATGGAAGCACTCTTGGGACAGGCCGTGATTCTCAACGACGAGTTCTTGCTGGAAACCTGGAATCCGCCGGAAGATTTTCCCGTTGCCGTTTGCGTTCCAATTGCGTCGGATTCGACGATTCACGGAACGCTCTGGTTTTTTTCCGATATTCCGCGGGATTTTGCTACGGAAGAGCTTACCATCCTGGAAATCGCCGCCGGACGTATTGCCACGGAACTCGAAAAAATGGCACTCGTCAAGGAAATCAACGTCTTGAGGAACTCAAAATGTAAACCGGAGACTCCTTGTAATGGAAAAAAACAGTGAATCAAAAACAATTCGACCGACAGCGGCTCGAGCGGACTTATCAAACGGTACGTGATGCCTTGCTTGCCGAGCGGACCGGGGCCGGGCATTGGGTGGGGCATCTTGCCTCCTCCGCCCTTTCCACGGCGACGGCCGTGAGTGCGCTCTCCGTGTTTCGCAAAAAAAATGATGACGCCGCAACACTTGAGAAAATCGACACACTTCTCAAAAACGGAATCGAATGGCTCGTTGCCCGGCAGCAACGAGACGGCGGCTGGGGGGACACGGAACAGAGTCCATCCAATCCCTCGACCACGCTTTTGGTGCAATGCGCGATTCTGCTCGCCGCCGACGCTTGCAAAACCGAGCCGGACCGGAACGTGTTGAACAGGGCGAACCTTTACGTTCGGCGTTATGGCGGCATAAAAGCGATTGAAAAACGGTACGGCGGCGACCGTACCTTTTCCGTACCGATCTTGATGAACGCCGCACTGGCCGGATTGGTTCCCTGGAGCGACGTTCCGGCGTTGCCGTTCGAGTTGGCGTGGTTCCCGCAATCGTTGTTTCGCCTGCTGAAACTCCCGGTCGTCAGTTACGCGATTCCCGCCCTGGTCGCCATCGGACAGGTGATTCACGAGAAAAATCCGACGAAAAATTTTCTTCGGCGAAAAATCCGTGACGCCGTTCGGAAAAAAACGCTCGAAAAAATTCTCCTCATGCAGCCGGAAAGCGGCGGTTTTCTCGAAGCGACGCCGCTCACCGCATTCGTCGTGATGAGTCTGTCCGCCTGTAACGCCAACATTGTCAACGTAGAGCACCCGATCATTCAAAACGGCGTCCGATTCCTGTTTTCTTCCGTGCGGGAAGACGGTTCCTGGCCGATTGACACCAACTTGTCATGTTGGGTTACAACGCTTGCCGTCAACGCTTTGCAGGAAAAAAAAGGGATGGAAGAAACGCTTTCCTGGATTTTGTCGAAACAGCATCGCAAGCGTCATCCGTTTACCGGCGCGGCACCGGGTGGCTGGGCGTGGACCGATTTGAGCGGCGGCGTGCCGGACGTCGATGATACCGCCGGTGCTCTGCTTGCCTTGAAAACACTTTTACCGAATGACACCACGTTAATCCCGAAAGAGACAATGGAGCAGATTTGTTCGGGAATCCGCCAGCTTGTGTCGCTTCAAAACAACGACGGCGGCTGGCCGACGTTTTGCAAAGGGTGGAACCGCTTTCCTTTCGACCGGAGCGGCGTCGATCTGACGGCCCATGCGATTCGGGCGTTTCTCGCCTGGAAAAACATCGTGCCGGGCGATTCGTTGCGCAACCCAATGAATCGGGCGGTCTCGCAAGGTGCGAAATTTCTGTTACAATCGCAACGAAAGGATGGAAGTTGGTTGCCGCTTTGGTTTGGCAATCAACTTCTTCCCGAAGAGGAAAACCCGTTCTACGGCACCGCAAAAGTTCTCCTGGCTTTGACGGCGTTGCGGCAAGAGGAAAAAACGACCTCTTATGATGAAGCGATTTTCAAGGCGTTACGGTTTGCCGTTGCGAATACCAACCAGGACGGAGGTTTCGGACGAATGGAATGGCCGCACGATTTGCCCGACTTGCAATCCAGCGTGGAGGAAACGGCGTTGATGCTTGACGCATTGGCACCACTTGCCGGTGTTCCTGAATTTCAAGCGGCGGTTCCCCGTCTGCCGGATTGCGTTACTGGTGCGATGCACTGGCTGGTCGAACAGGTGGAAACCGGACGCTTCACCCGGGCCACCCCCATCGGACTGTATTTTACGAAACTTTGGTATCACGAAAATTTGTACCCGGTTCTGTTTACCGCCGCTGCACTTGGTGGAATTATGAATTATGAATTATGAATTACGAAATAACTTGAAAATCCTGCTTTTGGGCGTCGCTTGTGCGGTGGTCGCTTTTTTCTTTCTCGACCATCCGCTGGGGGTATGGTTGAGGAAAGGACCGTTTGCGGGAGATATTCGTCGATTCATCAGTTGCGGGGAATTGTTTGGGCACGGTGCCGGCATTTTCACGGCGGTTGCCTTGATTTACGTTCTGGATCAGGCAAATCGACGTAAAATCCCACGCGTGCTGGCGTGTGCTCTTTTGCCGGGACTGGTGGGACTGCTGATAAAAATCGTCGTCTGCCGTACCAGACCGTATGATTTTGATTATTCTCATGCGATTGAGCAGACATTCACGGGCTTGAGTTTTTTTCAAAACATGTCGCACAGTTCTCAAGGTTTTCCGTCGGGCCACACAACGACGGCGGTCGGACTGGCAATCGCGTTGAGTTGGCTTTATCCGCACGGACGCAGACTCTTTGCGGTTTTTGCCGTTTGGGTCGCTTTGCAAAGAATGGTTTCCGAAGCCCATTTCCTGAGCGACACAATTTGCGGTGCGACGCTCGCTTTCCTTGTCGCCGGAAGCCTTTTGCCGCACGAACCCAAAAACCACGAAAAACGATAGCCGTTTTTTATTTCGCCCCGTCTTGCAAAATCCCGGCTGACAGCCTATAATCCCACCCAGTTCGTTGCCCACTGCGGGCGTAGCTCAGTTGGTAGAGCACGACGTTGCCAACGTCGTTGTCGACGGTTCGAACCCGTTCGCCCGCTTTCATACCCAATAACCAGCGCGGAGTACCGGCTAAAAGACGCTGGTTTTTTTCTTTCTTGATCGCTTGCGGTCGGGAATTCACCTTTGAGCCTACAAAACAACATGATTTCAGAAGATACGATTCCCGAATCCGAAAAAAAAATCAATATCGACGTGGACATTCAGGTACTCAGTTCTTGCGAACGACGCATCAAAGTCACGATTCCACGCACGGAAATCGACCGCTATTTTGAAGTGGAGTTCGACGAACTGACCGAAACGGCCTATGTTCCCGGCTTTCGGCAGGGAATGGCCCCCCGAAAACTCGTGGAAAAACGCTTCAAAAAGGAGATCGGCGAACGGGTCAAGAGCAATCTCGTCATGGACAGTATCACGCAGGTCAACGAATCGCCCAATCTGACGCCGATTGGGGAACCGGACCTGAATTTTGCGTCCGTCGTTCTACCGGATACCGGCCCGATGATCTACGAGTTCAATCTCGAAGTCCGACCGGAATTCGATCTACCGCAATGGAAGGGCCTGACGATCAAACGTCCGGTTCGGGAATTTACCGAAGAAGACGTTAATCGTGCCGTTGAGCAGTACCTGACTCAATTCGGCAGGCTGCTTCCCTCGGAAAGTCCGGCGGAAAGCGGCGATTACATCGTCTCGAAGCTGATTTTCCGAAACGACGGCGAGATTGTCTCCCAGGCGAACGAGGAAACGCTTCGGATTCGGCCTGTGCTTTCCTTTGCGGACGGAACCATCAAGGATTTTGACAAGTTGATGGCAGGGGTCAAAGCGGGCGACGTGAGAACGGCCAAGGCACAATTGTCCGAAGATTCGCCGAATCCCGCTCTTCGCGGCAAGGAAATTGAAGCGACGTTTGAGATTCTGGACGTCAAAAAGCTCGAACTTCCGGAATTGTCGAGCGAATTTCTCGAACGGGCCGGCGGATTCGAAAATGTCGGCGATTTCCGCGACGCCGTTCTCGATTCGCTCAAGCAACAGTTGGCTTACGAACAGCGGCAGCAGATACGGCAGCAAATCACACAGGCTCTGACGGTTGCCGCGACTTGGGAGCTTCCGCCGACGCTGCTGGAGCGGCAGGCAAAGCGTGAGCTTGACCGGATGATTATGGAACTTAAGAGTAGCGGTTACACCGAAGACGCGATTCAGCGGGAGATCAACTACCTGCGTCAGAACAGCCGGATCGTCGTTGCCAATTCGCTTAAAGAGCATTTCGTGCTGGAAAAAATCGCCGAGGTCGAGAATATTGAGCCGACCGAAAGGGATTACGATATGGAAATCGCCCTGATTGCCGCCCAGAGCAACACGACGCCGCGTCGGGTTCGGGCGCAATTGGAAAAGCAGGAAAAAATGGACATCTTGCGCAACCAAGTCATCGAACGCAAGGTCATCGATAGGATCGAAGAGCACGCGAAATTCGTGGAGGTTCCTTACGAGGTTGAGGGGATCACGGAGGAAGCGGTTGACCGGGCTGCCGGCGGACACGATCACGAAATCCACGAAGCGACCGAAGACGACCTCAAAGCCGCTCACCGGGAAGAAATCGAAAAGAAAATGATCGACCCGAATGTGAAGTAAGGAACTGTCAAGAATTAAAATACCAGTTACAATTCGGAGGAATTTTCGAGAGGACTTGCAATAGCGCGCCCTTAGTAGCCAAGGGTAATCCACGATACTGCGCCC
>Ga0209628_10000250_pt1 | contig 31922 bp, 24 predicted proteins | sample TergutCu122P4_FD_187285 | JGI IMG/M metagenome (GOLD analysis project Ga0209628, IMG submission 187285) | Cubitermes ugandensis P4 segment gut microbial communities from Kakamega Forest, Kenya - Cu122 P4 (SPAdes) (version 2) | ecosystem: Host-associated > Arthropoda: Insects > Digestive system...
TCCGCATGACCTTACCGGTATAAATCTCTCCGACTTCCACCTCGCGGGTAAGATCCCTGATGATTTTGAGCGCTTTCTCTCCCGCCTGCGCGCTTGATGTCGCGATCATCACAAGCCCCGAGTCATCAATATCGATTTTCACTCCCGTTTCTTCCGTGATCTTCCTTATGACCTTGCCTCCGGGTCCGATGACGTCCCTGATTTTATCCGGGTCGATATTCATGGTCAGGATTCTCGGGGCATAGGGCGACAAGCCCGCCCGTGGCTTATCGATAACCTCAAGCATCTTCCCGAGTATATACAAGCGGCCTTTTCTGGCCTGCTCAAGCGCGGCGGCCAATATTTCCCGAGAAAGCCCGTCGACTTTGATATCCATCTGTAAAGCGGTAATCCCCTCCGCTGTGCCCGCGACTTTAAAATCCATGTCTCCGTGGTGGTCTTCCAGGCCTTGTATATCGCTCAGTATCGTGTAATACTCGCCTTCTTTCACGAGACCCATCGCTATGCCCGCCACAGGTTTTTTTATCGGAACGCCGGCGTCCATCAAAGATAAGGTGCTGGCGCAGACAGAAGCCATGGATGAGGAGCCGTTTGACTCCAAAACTTCTGAGACAAGCCTGAGTGTATAAGGAAACGCTTCAGAGGAAGGTATCATGGGTTCCAAAGCGCGCTCAGCGAGCGCTCCATGACCGATCTCGCGCCGGCCCGGTCCTCTCATAGGCCGGGTCTCACCCACGCTAAACGGCGGGAAGTTGTAATGATGGATATAACGCTTTGACGTTTCTGTCCCCAGACCATCGAGGAGCTGATCCTCGCTCAGAGTGCCTAAAGTAGTCACGTTCAGCACCTGGGTCTGCCCTCTCGTAAACAAGCCGCTGCCGTGGGTTCTGGGCAGCACGCCGACTTCGACCTTGATAGGCCTGATCTCATCCGTGGCGCGCCCGTCAGGACGGATCTTATCAACGCTGATTTGCCTGCGCACATGGTTTTTCTCAATATCTTCCAGTATATCCGCTATTTCCTTGGCTTCCCCGGGGAATACCTCAGCGAATTTTTCCATAGTCTCCGCTTTAATACGGTCTACCGCGTCCTGCCTGGCGATCTTGTCAGGATTCATCAGAGCCTCGCGCATAATATCATCGGCGTGAGCTTTTACCGCCTCAAGGATCTCCGGCTTAAAAGCCGCCAAAACAGGAACTATTTTTTCCATAGCCAATCCCATAGCGAGGGCTTCCTCGCGAAAATCCTCAATAAATTTAACTAGTGTCCTGATGGCCTCATGTCCGCTCATCATCGCCTCAAGGCATTTCGCTTCCGATACCTCATCCGCGCCGGCCTCTACCATCATGATGGCGTCCGCCGTACCCGCGACGGTCAGATTCAGCGCGCTCTTCTCGTACTGCTCGACAGTGGGACTCAGGACAATCTCCTCGCCGATAAGACCTATGGACACCGTAGCCGTCGGACCGCCAAAGGGAATGTTTGAGATATGCAAAGCCGCCGAAGCTCCGATACCGGCTAAAATATCCGGAGGATTATCCTGTTCGACGCTGAGCACTGTCGCCGCGATCTGTACCTCATTTCTGAAGCCTTCCTGAAACAATGGCCGTATAGGCCTGTCGATCAATCTCGCCGATAATATGGCCTTCTCTGTCGGCCGGCTCTCCCTTTTTATAAAGCCGCCAGGTATTTTTCCGACGGAATACATTTTTTCCTCATACTCCGCGGACAGCGGGAAAAAATCTATGCCTTCCCTTATGGATTTTGACATTGTGGCGGTGACTAACACGCAGGTCTCGCCATACCGAGCTAAGACAGCCCCGCCCGCCTGACTCGCGAGCCGGCCCGTCTCCAGACTCAGTACCCGTCCCGCCAGGAGCATCTCTTTTCGCAGGGTTGTAGCCTCAGAATACACCATATTCTTTCCTCCGTTTTATCTTCTTCTTTTTCTGTTTCGATTGTACACTCTGGCCGCGAATTCCGCAAATTATGCAGTAAAAAAGAGTCACGTTGCTCGCGCGACTCTCTGGGGATCATGCCAATACGCTCCTCAACGGCGAATACCGTTATCTTCAAGGATCTTCTTGTAGCGATCATAGTCCCTGCTTCGTATATAATTCAGCAGTCTCCGGCGGGATCCGACCATCATGAGCAAACCCCTGCGGCTATGATGGTCTTTGGTGTGGATCTTTAAATGCTCGGTCAGATAATTTATCCTCTCGGTGAGTATCGCGATCTGCACCTCGGGAGAACCCGTGTCTGACTCGTGCCGCCTGTTTTTCTCGATGACTTCGGTCTTGTATTCTTTTGACATAACCATTTCGTAAGCACCTCTTTCGATTCTTCTGATACGGCTGATCCAAGTAAGGCGTTGGTCACTCGCCAAACCGGGAAACGCTACGCTCAAATTATAAGGGGAAATCTTTCATAAAGCAAGTAAAGAGGGATGCCGGCGTTAATTCTTTTTGGCTCAAAAATTTTTCCCAGGCTTCAAGCGAAGCCAGCGCGACCATCGAATCCTTAGCGATTTGATCTTTTAGCGCGGATAAACCGCTAAAGCGCGCCTCTTCCCGGATCCGGCCGCCTAATATCACCCGCAGTTTCCTGTCATATAAATCGCCGCTGAAACCAAATAAGTGAACCTCAAAGCTCGCTTTCGCGCCCGGGCCTGAGATATCCCGTCCGTCCGCTACTGTTGGCCTGACGCCAACATTAACTACGCTCTTATATACATTGCCCTTGTCATCCATTGAAAAGCCTCCGTATACGCCCATCCCGGGCCATATCGAGTCTTCCCCTATACGGAGATTCGCGGTCGGATAACCTATGCTTGAGCCTATCCTGTCGCCGGCGACTACATCCCCGCGAAAAACATGACAATGGCCAAGCCCTTCATAAGACTCGAGTGTCGCGCCTGTTTCGATCAGCCGTCGTATATGCGTCGAGCTTACAGCCCTGAGGCCATCGGTGACCAGGGGGGCGATGTGACAGTCAAAGCCCAAGTCCCTGCTTAGCGCGTCAAGGGTCTCCGCGTTTCCGCTTTTTTTCGCTCCAAACCGGTAATTATGGCCGATTATCGCTGTCTTAATATTAAAAATCCCGATCAGGCAGCGGCGAACAAAGTCCTCAGGGCTATAGGCCGCGAGCTTCAGATCAAAAGGAAGGATAAATATATCGATATCGCCATAAAGCCCTATCCATCTGATCTTTTCCTCAAGAGTGGTGAGCATCCGCACATCACCACTGCCTCCGACGACCTTTGCCGGATGAGGATCTAAGAGTAACACGGCCGCGGAGCCTCCGCGCTCCCGGGCAAGCGAGAGCGCTTTGTCAAACAGCGCCTGATGGCCAATATGGATACCATCAAATGAGCCTAAGGCCAAATGAAGGCTCGCGCCGGACGCGTATTCTTTCATCTCTTCTATATTCGCGAAAACCGCCATATATTCCCTTTTCTACTCGAAAGTCTTATTTGGCTTAAATAGTACTGACGCGCTATCGTCCGAGGCGTCGTATGCGCCTATGGCCACAAGAGCGCCCCTTGTGTCTTTCACCCATCCGAGCTTATCCGGACTGTCAGCGGACGCTTGCTTTTCAGCGCGCTCCGTCCGGGATCTCAACCACACGGACCTGCCTTGACGCAAAGACCGCGCCTCAGATTCATCCGCGTAAAACGCGCGCATTGTTCTTAAGGCTGTTTCTTTTCGCGCGATGGCGTTTTCAACTCGCTCCTGCCCCGCGCTTGCCGGGCCTGCTATATCCTCAAGAGTCAGGCTATCTCGAATATCAAAGGGGCCTACGCTCAGGCGCGTCAAAAAGGACATTACGCCGCCGGTATCCAGCTTCCTGCCAATATCCCGGCAAAGCATTCGAACATATGTTCCGCTCCCGCACTCTACGACAAAGCTTACGCGGTTTATATCATGTCTTATGATATCCAGCGCGTATATCGAGATTTTTCTGCTGAGTCCCTCAATTCGCTTTCCCTGTCTGGCGTAGCTGTACAAGGGTTTTCCTTCTATCTTGACAGAGGAGAAAGCCGGCGTTTCCTGCTCTGTCTCACCAAGAAAGGATCGCGCTATATGGTCTAAGCGTTCTTTACGCTCAATAGCCCAACTCCCCTTATCCGGATATATCTTTGTCGCGTTGCCCCATATATCCTGGGTATCAGTCTCATATCCAAGCGTCATCTCGCAAAAATAACGTTTCCTGTCTTCTGACACATATGAGGCCAGCCTCGTCGCCTGACCAAGACATATGGGAAGCACTCCGGCCGCGTTTGGATCCAGAGTGCCACAATGACCGATTCTTTTTTCTCTTAGCTTTCCTCTCAAAAACGCGACAACATCATGGGATGTCATCCCGGGTGGTTTCAGCAGATTTAAAAAGCCTTCCATGCTCCGGCATTCCTTATTCTAAGATAAGCTTCGCTCATAACCTGAGCGCGACAAAGCCTCCGTAAGCGACGCGAGAATCATTTCTTTCGCGCGCTCAAAGCTCGCCTCAATGGTTCCCCCGGCGGCTCTCACATGCCCGCCACCGCCTACCTGAGCCATAAAAGCCGCGCCATCCAGGTAGTCTTTAGTTCTCAGGCTAACTTTTACTTTGCCCGGTTTGATTTCTTTCAGCAGCGCGACCGCCTCAACGCCTTCCGAGCTTCTGATAATCTCAAGCGCGGCGTCCGTATCGGCGAACATGATATCCGCTTCCATGAGCGTCGGATATGAAAGGGCGCATAGCACTCCCGCGCCCTCCGCGAATACTGTCATAGAACTCATCATTTCTTTCAGCAGGATTAATTCGCTTGCCGGCCTGTTTTCCCACATCCGCCGGCGCACCAGATCAAGGTCCGCGCCACTATCCGCCAGGCTTGAAGCCAGGCGCAGCGTTCGCGCGTTCGCGTTGCTGAAACGAAATCCTCCGGTATCCGAAACCAGGGCCGCGTAGAAACACGTGGCGGCCCGCGGCGGGGGCGTAAGGCCGGCGTCATATAACATATCGCATAAAACCTGAGCCGTCGCTCCCGCGCCATAGTCCAGCCAGATGATCCCGCCATACTCAGGGTTACTGATATGATGGTCGGTGTTCAGCAAAACCTGATCGCCCCTGACAGGATACTCGCAGCGGCTCAAATCAGCGCAGTCAAGCGTGATGATCGCGGCAGTCTCCGCCATATCCGGAAGGGTTTTTGACATCATAATGAATTCCTGGCCCGGAAGCCAGTCATACGCGCCTTCGCGCCCCGCGCCTTTCGTGATAAAGCGGGGTTTGTAACCCGCGTCGTCGAGTATAACGCAAAACCCGAGAGAACTGCCCATCGCGTCCCCGTCCGGATTCTCGTGGGTTAACACAAATATCTCCTGTCCGGGAGACAGCGCCTCAGTCAAACGCTTCCAGCTCACGCGTCATCCTCATTATCAGGATCATCCGGATCTTCAGGCTCATCCGGGCTGGTCGTATATACCTGCTGATTCAATAAAGCGTTTACGCGCGCGCCTGTCTGAATGGACGCGTCCGCCTTGAACAACAGTTCTGGCACTACTCTTAGCCTTAACCTGCCGGCTATCTCCGATCTTATAAAGCCTCCGGCCTGCTTCGCGGCTTTAAGCATCGCGTCCATATCGTTTTTATCCCCGAGACAACTCATGTAGATCGTAGCGGAGCTTATATCCCGGCTTACAACCACATCCGTGACGCTTACCAGTCCTTTGAGCCGGGGATCGTTGATATCATCCCGTATTATTTCAGATAATACCCTCTTTATCTCTTCGGCCACCCTGCCGCTTCGGTGAGAAGTCATCCCGCGCACCCCCTATACTAACTTTTGACGCGCCGTGACGCGCGCCGATGTATTCGCGCCCTTACGCCAGTTCGCGCTTGATCTCCTCAAGCACAAAGCCCTCAATATTGTCACCGTCCCTGAAGTCCTGGAAGCGATCTATCCCTATGCCGCACTCAAAACCGGTGGCGACCTCTCTTACATCGTCTTTAAAGCGCCTGAGAGAGCCGATACTTCCTTCATGTATAACGATATTATCCCTTATTACTCTCAACTGGCAACCCCTGGTGATCTTCCCATCCAGGATATAGCAGCCCGCGATCACTCCGACCCGCGGCACGCGGATGACCTGCCTGACCTCAGCCCGGCCTATCACATTTTCCCGTATCTCCGGCGTCAAGAGGCCCGACAGCGCGGATTTTACGTCTTCGATGGCGTTGTATATCACCCGGTAAAGGCGTATGTCAACCTGATTGGTCTCGGCGACTTTTTTCGCGTTCGCGTCCGGCCTGACATTGAAACCCAGGATTATCGCGTTTGAGGCGATGGCAAAGTCCACGTCCGCTTCAGTGATCCCTCCGACGCCCTGGTGAATGGTCTGCACGCGCACTTCATTGTTTGAGAGTTTTTCCAGAGATGTCTTAAGCGCTTCTATAGAGCCCTGAACATCCGCCTTTATGATAATATTCAGATCTTTGACCTCACCGGTCTGTATCCTCGCGAACAGATCATCCAGGGATACCCGTGTCCTGGAGTTTATGAACTCTTCGCGTCTTAAGGCGGTCCTTTCGTCAGCGATCTGCTTGGCGAGCCTCTCGTCTTCCACTACCTGAAACACGTCGCCGGCCATCGGGACATCCGATAAGCCGACCACTTCCACCGGCGTCGAAGGACCGGCTTGTTTTATCGGTTTGCCTTTGTCATCGTTCATAAGGCGGATACGGCCCTGGACAGAGCCGACTATGAGGAAGTCTCCGTTTAACAAAGTCCCGTTTTGCACCAGCACGGTAGCGACAGGCCCTCTGCCCCGGTCAAGCTTGGCTTCGATCACAACCCCCTTAGCCTTGCGATTGGGATTGGCTTTCAAGTCACCTACATCGGCTACCAGCAATATCATTTCCAGCAAAGAGTCGATCCCTTGCTTTGTCTTTGCCGATACCTCCGCGAAAATTGTCTCGCCGCCCCATTCCTCAGCCAAAAGTCCGTACTCAGTCAACTCCTGTTTGACCCTCTCGGGATTCGCTGACTCCAGGTCTATCTTGTTTATCGCAACGATGATCGGCACGTTCGCGGCTTTAGCGTGGTTTATGGCTTCCACCGTCTGAGGCATTACGCCGTCATCCGCCGCGACTACAAGTATGGCAATATCGGTGCACTGAGCGCCTCTGGCGCGCATGGCGGTAAAAGCCTCATGACCGGGGGTATCAAGAAAGGTTATCATTCTGTTGTTGATTTCCGCCTGATACGCGCCTATATGCTGAGTGATTCCGCCCGCTTCGGAAGCCGTCACGTTCGCTTTTCTGATCGCGTCAAGCAACGAAGTCTTACCATGATCGACATGGCCCATGATTGTGACTACCGGTGGTCTCTCGATCAGGTTTAATGGATTGTCAGGCCCGTCTGTGGCGACAAGCCTGTCTTCTCTGGTTACCCTCGCCTCTACCTGAGTGCCAAAATCCTGGCCGAGAAGGGTGAGCGTATCCAAATCAAGCTCATAATTGACGTTTGCCATGATTCCATATGAAATAAGCCTTTTTATAATATCGGATGTCTTTTTACCGAGGAGCCTCGCGAAATCCATGACTGTAGTAGGCCCGTCAATGGTAATAGTTTTAATAACCACAGGCGCGGGTTCCTGCCTTACTTGCCTGCCCCTGTCTTTTCCGCTCCTTGCCCTGGATCTCGAGGCCGTCGGCCTTGATTCTTCATATCTGTTTTGCTTACGGCTGGGCGTGCGCGTGATACCGCCTCTGTCATACGCCTTTTCGCCGACCGCGTTTTCGACTTTGTTCAGGAAGCGGCTGTCTTCCTCCCCCGCTGAGCCCAGGTGGGATAGCTGATCAGCCGTGTCGCGCCCAATGACAGGCGCTTTTGGCCCCTTGTTGAAACCTCGCGTTCTGCTGTCCGCGGGAGCCGGCGCGCGTTTGGGTTTTGGCGCCTTAGTCTGAGCCTGCCCCGGAGCCTTGGCGAATCTGTCGGCGAAACTTTGTGTCCTGCTCTGCCCAAATCCCTGCCCCGTTGTTCCCGGTCTTCCGGCGTTTCTCGCGTTTTGCTCCGCCTGAGCGCTCTGGGTACCCTGCGTACCTCTAGCGCCTTGTGTACTCTGCCCTCTTGGCTGCGCCTGTCTTTGGGGCGCGACCTTTCCCGCGGCAGTCGTATCCGCGGATTTTGCCTGAGCCAAGCCCTTCGCGCCGGCCCCGGAAACCTCTCCGGCTGTCACTGTCTCGCTTGTCGCGGCTGCCGCGCCAATCTCTCCTGCCGCGCTTTCGCCCTGCCTCGCGCTTTCTTCTCCCGTCGCGCCCGCGATATCTACGCTCCCGGCTATGGCTCGCTGGTCCGCCGATGTCGCCTCAGTGACCACGGCGCCTTGCTCCGGCTGAGTTTCAACAGCGTCCTCGTCTTGCTTGCGTAAGGCTCTCGCCTGCGCCCTCGCCTCATCCGGGCTTATGCTGTCGCCCGGCTGACGCCTTGCCCTCGCCTGAGCCCTCGCTTCCTCAGGCCTTATACTCTCGCCAGGCTGTCTGCGCCTTGGCGGCGCCTGATCTGTCTCCGGGGTCTGAGCCTGGCTCCGCGCCTGAGCGGTCTGAGCGGCTTGAGCGTCCTGAGCGGCTTGAGCGGCTTGAGCCCTCGCCCGCGATTGTTCCGCGGCTCGCGCCCGGGCTTCTTCCGCGGCGGCGGCAGCCTCAGCGGCCTCTTTTTCCAGCCTGCGCTGTCTCGCGAGAGCCAGCGCCCTCGCTTCCTCCGGGCTTATGCTGTCGCCCGGCTGGCGTCTCGGCGTGGTTTCCCGCGCCTCCCGCGCCGCGTCCTGGGTAGCTATACCCTGCGCGACATCGCGCGCACCGACGGCCCGGGCTCCATCCCTGGGGCTTTGAGCGCCTTCGCGAGGGCCACGCGGCTGTGGCGCGTCTTGCGCGCGCCTCGGCGGCTGTCCGGCGTCCGGTCCCAAGCCTGACCTGAAACCTCTGTCTGTCACCTGAACGCCATATCCGGACTGAGCCCGCTCATTGCCCGCTCCCGCCGCGCCCTGGGGTCTCCCCGCCGGACGGCTTTGAGCGCCGGCGCCTTGCGGCCTCTGAGCTTGCGCGCCCGCGTCCCCGCGAGCCCCGTCATATCTTCTTCTCTGATCCTGGCTGCCTAAGCTCTGAGCGCCTGCTCCCTGCCCCGCGTATCCGGCTCGCGTCTGGACCGCGCCGCCTTGCCCAAGCCCTTGTCCCGGCCTGGCTTGTCCCGGCTGCTGGTACTGGCCCGGCCCCTGCCCTGGTCTGGCTTGCCCAGGCTGGCTCTGTCCCGGCCTGGCCTGCCCAGGACGACTTTGTCCCGCGGCCGCCGGTCCGGATCCGCCTGTACCGCCCGGTCTCGTTTGACCGGGACGTAGTTGCCCTGTGTCACTCTGAGCGCCTTGCGCGTACCGGCCTTGCCCGGCGTATCCCGCCGACGCGCTTCCCGGCCTCGCGCCCGCCTGAGCGCCGCCTCTCCCGGAGGACTGGGCCTGCTCCATCGCCTGCGCCCTCTGCGCCGGAGTTCTTCTCAATCCGGCCAAAGGCGGCGCCTCCTTTTTCTCAGGAGGCCTTGGAACAGGTTCCGCGTCAGGATGCCCGAGATGCTTCATCACCATCGCCCGTATACGATTGACCTCGTTACTGGGAATAGTGCTCATATGATTTTTCATAGGCAAACCCATCTCGATCATCGTATCCAGCAGCGCCTTGCTGTTCATATCCATTTCTTTTGCTAATTCATACACTCGTAATGCCGGCATTGACACATCCCCCATTCGTCTCCCGCGCTCGCGATATCCCCAAAGCCATGTGTTCGTCTGTAATAGCCATCAATCCCAGTGGTGGTTTTTTTAATAACTCCCCGTAATCTTCTTTGCTCCCCGCGCTCACCAGCGGAATATCCATATCCGAACACCAAAGCTTCAGAATGTTCAGACGTTTTGGGCTAAGATCCTCAGCGGTCAAAACCATCTTCGCTCTTTTTTCCTTTATCCCACGCTCCACCGCGTATGTTCCCAACAACAGATTGCCGCTTTTCGCGGCGAATCCGACCAGGCTCGCTATCTTTGGATCAATTGCCATTATTATCCTTTCGGCTTTCGGTTTTATCAAAGTGGCTTTTTATATCATCGCCGACCTTTACGCCGCTTATTTTTTCAAGATTCGCGCCCCTCGCGGCCTTCGCCTCGCACTCCGGAGAATGACATATGTACAAACCTCTCCCCGGTTTTTTTCCTGTCTCGTCTATGGATAACTGCCCGTCCGAGCTCAGAGCCAGGCGGAGCATCTCGCGTTTTGGCAATTGTGTCCTGCAAAAAGCGCATATCCTCATAGGCGCGCGTTTTACCGCCTTCATGACGATATCTCCCGCTCATCCGGGACCGCTTCAAGATCCGCGTCAGCGTTATAATCCAAGTCCGATTCAACGTCCAAATCCGCTTCAACGTCCAAATCCGCATCCCCGTCAAGACTCGCGTCAACGTCCAAATCCGCGTCCCCGTCAAGACCCGCGTCAGCGCCCAAATCAACATCAGCGTCCAAATCAGCGTCTTCATCTAAATCCGGGACCGCTTCAAGATCCGCGCCAACGCCTAAATCAGTATCCGCGTCAAGATCCGCCTCGCTGTCGCTCCCGTCAGGGTTTGACTCCCATTCGTCCCCTTCCCAGGATTGCCCGTCCCACTCGCCTTCCGCGTACGCGGTATCAGGATCATACCCGGACTCCCGTAAGTTTTCCAGCATCTGATTGTACTGGGACTCGCTTTTTATATCGATCTTCCAACCTGTGAGCTTAGCGGCGAGCCTGGCGTTCTGCCCTTCTTTGCCAATAGCGAGGGATAATTGAAAGTCAGGCACTACCACCTGAGCGCCCCTGTCCCCGTCAAATATCTCAACAAAAAGCACCTTCGCCGGGCTGAGAGCGCTCGCGATAAACTCTGTAGGCTCTTCGTTCCACTTGATAATGTCGATCTTCTCGCCTCTGAGCTCGTTTACCACCGCCTGCACCCTCATGCCTTTCGGGCCGACACAGGCGCCGATCGGGTCAATGTTTTCGTTTTCTGACCAAACCGCGATTTTTGAGCGGTAACCGGCTTCCCTGGCTACAGACTTAACCTCAATGAGACCGTCTTGTATCTCAGGCACCTCAAGCTCGAACAAACGTTCCAAAAACCCGGGGTGCGTTCTGGACGCGTGGATCTGAGGCCCTTTCGTCGTTTTTTTCACATCAATAATATAAGCCTTTATCCTCATGCCGGGCGCGTAGTTTTCGCCCGCGATCTGCTCGTTAGGACTCAGGCAGACCTCAGTATTACCCATATCTATATAGACGAAGCGATTTTCCGCGCGATGGATGATGCCGGTGATAATATCGCCTTTCTGGTTGTAATACTTATTAAAAATCATATCTCTTTCCGCCTCGCGGATACGCTGAACCACGACCTGCTTGGCGGTCTGCGCGGCTATGCGGCCGAAGTCCCGGGGTGTCATCTCTTCCTCGATGACATCCTCAAGCTCATAATCAGGTCGTATCTTTCTGGCGTCCTCAAGGCTGATCTCAGTCTTCGGGTCAGACACAACCTCGACCACCGACCGCCTCGTGAAGACCTTAAACTCACCGCTGTCGCGGTCTATAAAGACGCGCGCGTTTTGCGCCGCGCCAAAATTCTTTCTATACGCGGAAATCAGCGCGGCTTCAATAGCCTCGACCAATACGTCAAACTCAATGCCTCTCTCTGTCTCTAAATCCTTCAACGCGGACAGCAACTCAGTGCTCATTGCCGTTAAACTCCTCCTTTAAAACTCATATCTGATCATAATATAGCTTTACGCCCGCGATATTGCTCCTGTCAAAAGCCAGTCCAGCTTCCGCGGACTCAAGGACCAACTCGTTTTCCGAAACTGTCCCCAATATGCCTACGTGTACCTTTTTACCGCGCTCGGGCTTATAGCAGCTAAGCTCAACCATATACCCTTTAAACTTAATAAAGTCCTTGTCTTTTTTAAGCGGCCTGTCTATACCCGGGGATGAAACCTCCAAAAAATACGCCTGGGGTATAGGGTCATGCTCATCAAGCCAATCCGACAAAATCCCGCTTACCTTCTCGCAATCGTCGATACCGATAAGAATCTCCGGGTCCGGGTTTTCTATAAAAAAGCGCAAGTACCAATTGGCGCCTTCTTTGACCAGTTGGGCGTCGGCTAAATCGAAACCCGCGCCATATATCAGCGGGAGAACCGCGTCGGCAATCCTGTCTATTATTTGTTCCGCCAAATTAACGCCTCATTTTCCACATATTGCCATCATATGATTCGCAAAATAAAGAGTGGGCCGACCCACTCTCACAATACGATCACTGACAAAAAGCAACGACAAACTTCCTCACAAATGAAGTATATCATCTGATCTTTTCCCGCGCAATATGTCGCGTTGTAAAATTTTGCTAAACAGATTTTCCTATTATTTTTCATTTTATATTGCTTATTCTACATGTTAATGTTAATATATCTTAACTTTCATCGTAAAAGCGGTTAATATTCATCGCTTTATCAATGAAAATTATGCGCTGATAATTTATGACGCGAAAGCTTTATTTGAAAGGAGGACCAGTAAAAAATAAGCGCTTCCTCAAACGAAGGAAGCGGTTAATTTACTTTATTATAACGCGAGAGAGGGTTTAAGATGAAAAGATTGAGCATAGTTTTAAAAGCGATTCTGGTATTGATGTTGATATTAAGCTTTTCGCCAATAACTAAAGTCCTGGCGGCAGTCGTTCTTCCGCCTACATACGAAGACATATTCCCGGACGCGAGTTTCCGGGCTTACGTTTTCCCGATTATTCAAGCCGCGTACCCTGAGGTTTTGGTCACGGACTACGCGATTGGCGAAATCCTCGCTGACGCGCTCGGCGCGATCTCTGATTTGGATGTCAGCGATTTGGGGATAAATAGTGTTTCCGGTATTGAATGGTTTACGGGTTTGGTTACCCTTGATATAAGCGGCAATAACATAGCGGCGTTGCCTGGTATAAATTCCGCCTACCTGCTTTGGTTTGATTGCTCCGACAATGAAATCGAAGCCTTGCCGCCGTTTCCGTCAGGGAATATCAAATATTTCAATTGCTCAAACAATAAAATTGCCGCGCTGCCCGATTTGCCGGGGGATTTAGAAGAGCTTTATATCGCCGGGAATCTTATCACGGCCTTTCCAGCTTTACCGCCCGGGCTTGAGGTCCTGGATTGCCGCGACAATCAAATAATCGCGCTGCCGACGCTACCGGGGACATTAAACTACCTCGATTGCGGCGGAAACCAGATTAGCGCGATGCCTACGTTCACATGCTTAACCTACCTGGACTGTAGCGACAACGATATATCCGAGCTCCCGATGTTTCCCGGCAGCTTGTTATATCTTGATTGTAGCGGAAACAGCTTAATCGGGCTTCCTTATTTTCCGGATGGGATAGAATATATCGATTGCAGCGACAACGCGTTGCCCGCGCTTCCGTATTTGTTCAGGTTGAGTTCATTAATGTACCTTGATGTCAGCGATAACCTGCTTTCCGCCATCCCGTCTTTGCCCGGAACCGTCGCCGGCTGGGAAGACAGCGTTTTGGAGTATTTCTGGTCGTCCGGCAATCTACTTGGCGACGGGAGCGGCTACCTGCTCATAGGTAACGAAAACCCCGCCGGGGTATGGAACCAGACAGGACTGCCAAACAGTCTGCTTGACCACGATCTGCCTGCGTATGTCGTCTTTGACCCGGCAGGCGGCGCGAGACCGAGTGGAACAACAATCATGTGGGTCATCCTTTCAGATACCGGCGCTTTGCCGATGATTCCGGGCACTGACCCTGTTCGACCAAACTTTATTTTCGACGGATGGTATTTCAATGGCGCCCCGGTCAATGTTGGGGATGTATTTTCTTCGGGCGATATCATCACCGCGAAGTGGCTCTCGCCCGCCGCGCCCGTGATTAATTATGTCGTAAGCTTCAACACAGACGGCGGGTCCCCGGTATGCGATCAAATTGTTGAATCAGGTTACAGAGCCGAGAAACCCGCTGACCCTATCAAAGATGGTTATATATTCAAGGGTTGGTATAAAGGAATGTCGTACGCGAGCCCCTATGATTTCGACGCTGATGTCATAGAAGACCTGATCCTCTACGCGAAGTGGGAAGCGAACGACATAAAACAGGAAATCCAAAACAAGCCCGGAGCGATAAACGTGCCCGCGGGGTCTATTGTCCAGGGTGGGTCAGATAAACTGCTTTTCTCTGACGTGAAAAAAGACGACTGGTATTATGAAGCGATACGCTATGTTTTTGAAAAAGGCTTAATGGCCGGCATATCCGGCGAAGTTTTCAACCCGGACGCCAGTTGTGAGCGCGGCCTGGTTGTGACGGTATTGTACAAGTTGGCGGGAACGCCGTCGACTGACGGGCTTTCTGAACTATTTAATGATGTTTCCGATGACAAGTACTACGCCGAAGCGCTCGCCTGGGCCGCGTCCAATCGTATAGTGTCAGGCTATGGCAACGGCATGTTTGGCCCGGAAGATGAAATCACCCGGGAGCAGATGGTCGCTATAACGCATAATTATTGCAAGTGGAAGGGCTTAGACGTATCTGTCGGCGAAAATACAAACATTTTGAGCTTCAATGACGCTTTCTCTGTAAGCGAATGGGCGATCCCCGGCTTCCAGTGGGCTTGCGGCGCCGGTGTTATCGGGGGCAAACCGGGAGGGCTGCTCGACCCGCAGGGCATCACGACCCGCGCCGAGTTCGCCGCGGTGCTCTGCCGCGTGATTGGATTATTCGAGTAATAAATTGATAAGATAACTTTTAAAGGCGCGCCTCCAAGACGCGTTTCAACAGCATATTTCCGGTTATAACATCTATAAAAGCGGCTTACAGGGCATCCTGGCAAGCCGTTTTTTTCAGTGATTCGCGACACTGTCGCTGTTATTACTTGCTTTTGTCGCTTGTTTATCGCTTGTTTATCGCTTGTTTATCGCTTGTTTTTTCCAAAGAAAGCGATAAAAAGCATCTGTTAATTTCTATTTGTTCGGTATATACCGGTTCGTTGAAACCTTCGCCTTTCCACGCCTTAAATATTAACGGGATGCCGCTACCGGTACGTTCACCGATATTAAGAAGGTTAAGCATTTTCAAAATCACGGCGTTTCGCGGCGATGAGACACCTCCGCTGAGCGCTTCACGTAATTCGATACGGAAAATACCTGGATTTTCAAATATTATTTCGTCTATGTTGTTACGAATTACCAAACCACGCTCACCATAGAAATCCGCGTTTGACACGCAATTTGCCAAAGCCTCGCGGAGAGCTTCATGAATAGGCGTATCATCAAGGCGCGTCAGTCCATCTTTCATTTTGAATGGAACTTTAATTTTAGGGTTTTGAATCAGCTTATTATATGCTTTGAAAAAGAAATCAAAAATATTACCACTCCATTCGCCGGAAGTTGAGTATATACGGTCCGTAAAACGTACGTCCACATCGTAATTTTCTTGATAATCAAGAAAATAGTTAGGGTATTCCCGCGTAATTTCATACTCAAAACCGAACATCAAAAGTCCCGCCGCTGTAGGATGCATCATTTCATCTTCGCCGATACCGATTGCGCCCAGTTTTTGTAAAAACTCTATATCCTCTAACATTTCCCAGACATGACCGGGACGATTGACCTTCATGCGATTGCGATAATGCCGCAGGCTCTCATAATCAAATACATTCAGCGACATATCATCCAATACCAGCATATCCTGCGTCTTTTCACCATTGTCGCAGATCATCGGCTTTATCTTCCCGATGGAAAGCTGATCTATTATAGATGATTTTTGCTGTGCCGGTTTGTCGGGTGAAGCATTATCCGAAATTTCTTTTTTGAGTATAATATTGGTGTACGCGGCACATGCCGTTTCAAGAGTGCTGAAATCACAACAGTTCTTGAGCATCAGCGGATCTTTCTTTATTGTAACGGCTTCATAAACAAATTTTGCTCTGCTGTAAATTGCATTAGCGTTTCTCCGGCAATACTGAAGCTCCATGTTGAGCAAGTTTCTATACTTCGCTGATGGTTCATCAGCAATCCGTTTTACAGTTATCGCGCCTGGCGGAACAGGAATCATAAATGAGAACCTTATACTCGCGACGTCTTTCCCATTTATGTCTTTGATTATTATATTCGTTCGCTGTGACGTTCTGAATGAGGATATGGGCGCAAAGTAATCATGACCATGCACCTTAAGCACAATTCCACAAAGGAACTTTTCGTGAGCGTTTACAGCAGAATAATCAACTTTTGGTACTCTACTGTCATATTTCAACAGATAAGCAATGTACGCCGCATCAACCTGAAAAAAATCTAACCGCTTATCCATAAAAGCCTCCTACAATAAGTGAGGGAGCGAAAAATCGCCCCCTCGAATTATCAGTCGCGCTTTCGGTGGCGAAGCACCCGAATATATGATTCGCGCTTTCGGCGGCGAAGCGCCCGAATATATGATTCGCGCTTATCGGCGGCGAAGCGCCCGAATTAATAATCCTGTAACACACGTTACACTTCTATTATACGCCAAGCTTCCGAAAAGTCAACTTCTAAATTTTGTAAAATCCTCGTCAGTAAAACGAAGCTCTGATTCTATACGATCACGCAACCTCTTACGAAAGTCTTCAAGCCTCGCGAACGAGCCTGGCTCCCCTATATGGCTCGCGACTATATCGCCGCCAAAATCATGGATCAGTATGCCGTCAAAGCAAAGCTCCGTTAATTCCAAGGCGGAAGTGTTTCCGAAATAACCATACAGTAAGTCTGGGTCAAGGCGAAACAGCTCAACGGCTACATGGGCGCGCTCATAAATGACCGGGGCGAGCACGGAGTCCGCGAAATCTATGATAAAAAGCTCCCCGTCCGGAGACAAAATTATGTTATCGCCGCACAGATCGCCGTGCGCGAACACTTGTTCGCCATAATCCCGCGTTTTGATATAAGCCAGCCGCTCAGCCCGGAACCGCTCCGTATATCTCGCGTCCCATCGAATACGCCGGTTTTCGTCGTTTATGACGTCTATCCCGTTAAAAGGCTCACAGGCTGTATTCATCCTGTCCGTCGCTTCCCGCAGCCTACGGGCGACAGATATTTTTTCGTCCCGGCTCATAGTTTTGACCGCCTCGACGAACTCAACGCCTTCTATATACTCTGTAATCAGGTAGGCGAAACGGTACTTATCCTCAACCATTCCCCGCGCGACCAGCCTGGGTGTCCTGACACCCACCTCTTCCGCTCGTTTCATCGCGAACAATTCCGTTCGCATGTCCATAGTCTGATCTATCCCACTTTCAGCGGGCGCGAAAATCTTGATGACATACTTACCGACTTTAAATACGGCGTTTGTGCCGGGTGTCAGATTCCGCGCGGCTTCGAAAGGCAACCGCTCTTCGCAAAAAATGTGTTCCATCAAGGGCGTGAAGAGCTCAATGGATTGGAATACCCTTCCCCAATCCTTCCAGTTCCCTATCCGCCCGCTAAACAGGCTTGTCGCGCTTACTTCGCGCTTCGTCCCATCTAATACTCTCGCGTCAGCTTCGCGCTTCTCCCTCGTCAATCCCGCGCTCCTCCCGCGTCACCTCGCGCTACTCCTACGCCAACTCCGCGTAACTACCGCGCCTCTCCCGTTTATCTCGCGATCAGTCTTCCATCCTCCAGGTCCACCACAAACTCATGCCCCGGCTCTATGTCCCCCTTGAGGATCGTCCGCCCTATCATGGTCTCGACTTCGCGCTGGATATATCGCCGTATGGGCCTCGCGCCGTACGTCGGGTCATAAGACTCGCCCGCGATGAAATTCTTCGCCCTGTCGGTCAGCGCGATGGAAAGTTGTTGATCTTTAAGGCGCGCGGAAAGCCTCGCCATCAAAATGTCGATGATGCCCATAATCTCATCCTTGCGCAGGGGCTTATAAAACACGATCTCATCTAAACGGTTTAAAAACTCAGGACGGAAATGGGATTTAAGCATCCCCTCGATTATTTCCCTGACCTCGCTTCTGATATTGCCTTCGCTATCAATGCCCTCAAGCAAGTACTCCGAGCCGATATTTGATGTCAGGATAATAATAGTGTTTTTAAAATCCACCGTCTTGCCGTGTGAGTCGGTAATACGTCCATCGTCCAATACCTGAAGCAGTATATTGAAAACGTCGCTGTGCGCCTTCTCCACCTCATCAAACAGGACAACGCTGTATGGCCGCCGCCTGACAGCCTCAGTGAGCTGGCCGCCTTCCTCATAGCCCACATATCCCGGAGGCGCGCCCACCAGCCTCGACACCGCGAATTTTTCCATATACTCCGACATGTCTATGCGAATCATGTTATGCTCGTCATCAAAAATACTCTCGGCGAGCGCCCGCGCGAGCTCTGTCTTGCCAACGCCGGTCGGCCCCAGAAACATAAATGAGCCGATTGGCCGGTTGGGGTCGGCGATACCTGAGCGCGACCTTATAATCGCGTCGCGGACTTTGCTTACAGCCTCCTCCTGCCCTATCACCCGCTTATGAAGCTCCTGATCCAGATGCAGGATCTTCTCCCGCTCGCCTTCCATCAGCTTGGCGACGGGGATCCCCGTCCACCTCGCCACGATTTTCGCGATTTCCTCATCGGTCACCTGGTCACGGAGCAAGCTGTGGCCCTTTTCGCCGCTCGCGTTTTTCTCCGCTTCCTCGAGCTGCCTTTGCAGGTCGGCAAGCTGCCCGTACTTGAGCTCAGCCAGCTTATTCAAGTCATATTCCCTTTCGGCTGCCTCGATTTTGGCGTTGACTTCCTCTATTCTTTCCCTTATTTTTTGCGTTGACTGGATGCCGGCTTTCTCGGTTTCCCACCGCGCTTTTTTCGCGTTGAAATCTTCCCGGAGCTCAGCAAGCTCCGCTTGTATTTTGTCAAAATTTTCCTTCGATAAGTCATCTTTTTCCCGTTTCAGGGCCGTTTCCTGTATCTCAAGCTGCATGATACGTCGCGCTATCACGTCAAGCTCGGTAGGCATGGAGTCTATCTCCGTACGTATCATAGCGCAGGCCTCATCCACCAGATCGATGGCTTTATCGGGCAGAAACCGGTCGGATATATATCTGCGTGACAGAGTCGCCGCGTTTATCAGCGCGCTGTCGGTGATCTTAACGCCATGGTACACCTCGTAACGTTCCTTTAGCCCGCGCAGTATGGTGATCGTATCCTCCACCGTGGGCTCATCCACGTAAACAGGTTGAAAACGCCGCTCAAGCGCCGCGTCCTTTTCCACATATTGCCTGTACTCATCCAATGTCGTAGCGCCTATACAATGCAGCTCCCCCCGGGCCAACATAGGTTTTAGCAGGTTTCCCGCGTCCATAGCGCCCTCAGTCTTGCCGGCGCCGACAATGGTGTGAATCTCGTCAATAAATAAAATGATCCTTCCATCAGACTCCTTGATCTCATGAAGCACAGCTTTGAGGCGTTCCTCAAACTCGCCTCTGTACTTCGCTCCCGCGATAAGCGCTCCCATATCGAGCGCGAATATTGTCTTGCCTTTGAGACCCTCGGGCACGTCGCCGCGCACGATACGGATCGCGAGGCCCTCAACCACAGCCGTTTTCCCGACGCCTGGCTCGCCTATCAGGACGGGATTGTTCTTTGTCTTTCTCGACAATATCCGGATGACATCGCGGATTTCATCATCCCGTCCTATCACCGGATCCTGCTTTTGCTGCCTGACTCTGTCCACCAGGTCGTACCCGTATTTGCTGAGCGCCTCGTAGGATTCTTCGGGGTTGTCTGTTTCTACCCTGCGATTGCTTCGGATATCCCTCAGCGCGCCTTCAAAGCGGTTCTTGTCCAAATTGATATTATTGAAAATATCTCTGACAACCGGCGAGTTTACCTCAAACATGGCGAGGACAATATGCTCAGTGGATACATACGCGTCCCCGAAGCGCTTGGCCTGCTTCTCTGATTCCACGAGAATCTTGTCAGTGACGGGGGATATATAGATCTTATCCGGCTCGCGTCCCGGGCCGGAGACCTTTGGCAGCCGGTCTATAGCGCGATCAACAGCCGAAAGCGCCCTGTCCGCGTTGATACCCAGCTTTTCAAGCAGGCGCGGAATCAGCCCGCCGTCCTGATCGATCAGCGCGTAGAGGATATGCTCCGGCTCAACCTGCGCGTTGCCGTTTTCAATAGCGATATTTTGGGCTGTTTTGACAGCCTCCAGCGACTTTTGCGTAAATTTTTGAGCGTCCATAAAAATCCTCTTTCTTAAATCGTCAGCCTGCCGTCAGATCATCAGCTTGTTCAAATCGTCAGCCCGCCACTAAATCGTCAGCCTGCCGTCCCGCAGCCGGGCGTAGTATAGCCTCTCCAACGCGCCCGCGTCGCCGCTGTGACTGAGGCAGTATTTAAGCAGCTCATCAAAAACGCTGATATAGCCGCTGATCGCCTCGCTGATATTATACCCGTCACTATGCCCTGACCTTTCAGGGCGGTATATCCCGCGGCTGAAGTAGCCGACATCCGTTTGATAAAAGATACGATCCGTATGGCTTCGCGCGAGATACCTGCGCTCAAACTCCATCCATAAGCCGACAAACTCAGCGAATCCCCTGTTGATGCTCATATCATGCGATCGCAGCGCCACGCTCAGCGCGCCGAGGGACGCAGGGTCCTCGCGAAATATACGGACTTCATATTTCAGCTCAGGGCGATGCGCGTAGCGGATGGGGCTTTTCGCTGTCAGGGCAAGGGCGGAGAGATCCGCGCTTGTCATAAACCCGCCCGCGTTGTACAGAGCTCTTTCTATACCCCGTATCACGTCCGCGAAGCCCGCGCCGCCGGAGCGGGTATACAGATACTCGTCTAAAGCCTCCCGCACTATATCCGACACGGATACAGCCCGCTCAAGCGCGAGCCCGCGAAGCAGCGACATAGTCTCTTCTATGACGCGGATATCAAAATCATCGTTCATAAGCGATTCTCCTAACGCGAAACGATCACCGCCGGACGCGGCTTTACCCGCTATGTTTACATATATGGCGCGAGCGCGCTCTCGTCTATATCAACGCCGATTCCGGGAATATCAGGTAAAGTAATATATCCGTCCGCGTCGACCACAAACTTGTTCCTTATATAGAATTGCTGTGACTCTGTGGTCAAAAATGGCGGGTCAAAGGGGAACTCGACCATCGGGCAGTTGCGCAATCCCGCCACAGCCGCCGCGGCCGCCGCGAAACTGAGCGCCAGCGCGCCTAAGCTGCTCACATGGGGTATGATCATCCTGTCAAAGAACTCAGCCGCGTGACCCAGCTTACGCAGCCCCGTAATGCCTATATCCCCGATCACAGGGTCAGGCTGGAGTATATCATATGAGCCGTAACGCAGATGCTCCCTGTAGTCGTATATGCTCTGTGAATGCTCCCCACCCGCTATGTACATGTCTAACTCATCGGAGAGCATGGTCAATCCGTCATAATCATGACGACGCAGCGGTTCCTCAAAGAAATACACGCCAAGATCCTGCAACTCCCGGCCTACCGTAAGCGCCGTCTGCCATGTCCAGTGCTGGTACACTGTTGAGCGATGATTCTGATTGCAGTCAACTGTGATTATTAGCTCATCTCCGCAGGCTTTCCGTACAGCCTCCACTACTTTTATATCGTCCCTGAAATCCGGACGGTGCAGACGCAGTTTAATAGCCTTGAAGCCAAGGGACATAAGATACTGTATCTGCTCCACATGCTCTTCCGGTGAGCACAGGCGCGAGGTCGCGGCGTAGACCTTTACTTTGTCACTGATCGCGCCTAAAATTTTGTAAACCGGCTGCCCGGACGCTTTGCCGGCGATGTCCCAGAGCGCGATGTCTATCCCCCCATAGGAGCCGCGGAAAAACGTATCGTTGCCGAGCATGGCGGACTTCCAGAATTTCTCGATCATAAAAGGATCGGAACCTATCAGGCATCTTTTTACGTACTCGTCCACGTCCCCCCTGACCGGGCCATATCCGATGATCCCCTCATCGGTGCTTATCTTATGAAACGCTTGAATAAAACTCGTTTGCGGCACGCCGTCGGGCTGTGTCCAGGCCGGGCGATACTCGCCCGCCAGTGGAATAGGTTTATTTGTCCTTACCATCTCAATTTTCGTGATCTTCATACCGGAACCTCTCCTTTTCTTTTTGTATGGTCGCTAACCGTTAACCTCTGACACCGACTCATCGCGGCAAATGGCGTCATACCAAAGGCTTTAAAGCCACTTTATAAAACCTGTTTTATCATCTTTATTATAACCACAATTTTCATAAAACTTCAAAGTGCTTTCCAATTTTGACCCGGTCATAAGCATAATTTTATAACAGCCCCTCTCTCTGGCTATGTCGCTCGCCTTATTCATAAGCTCGGTAGCGTAACGCTTGTTTCTGTGGTCAGAACGCGTCACCACATTCTCGATTATCGAGTACGGCCTTACATTATGGGTGAGGTTTTCGATGATGATCAAAGTTACTGAGGACACAACCTGCCCATCGACCTCCCCTACAAGCAAATGATAATTTGGGTCGACCTCGAAGCGCTCCAGCGTCGCTCGCCATATAGACATATCCTGTGGCTCCCCGGGAGGGTTAGCGGTCAGATGGTTATGGTATAAATCAAGCAAAGACTCCGCGTCTCTTGAACCCGCCTTTCTTATTACAAGCATTCAGTGCCTCCTTCTTATGTCACGTGATAATTGAAAATTATAAAAAGCGCTATCAAACTAAGCCATTTTACGCCACGTAATTTCCGGATTTAATCTAACTAAATCATGGATATAAGCGAGATTAGGACAGGCAACACTATAAACGATGACAGCGTGGTCCATAACACGCACTTTGACACCACATCGGGAGCCGCGTTAAAATTTTCAGCCAGCAAACCCGCGTTTACAGCAACGGGCATAGACGCGAGTATCAGTAATGTAGGAAACAATAAACCCTTTATCCCAAGAACGCTCAGGACAGCGAACGCGACTAAAGGCGATACTATCATCCTTACTGTCAGCCCGGACCAAAACGCGACATCGCTTCCACTATCCAACGCGACGGTTTTTACCCGGGCCATCTGCGCGCCTAAGACCATCAGCATGACGGGCGAATACGCCTGAGATATCATGGAAACGCCTTTAAAAATACCCGATGGCAGCGAGAGCCCCGCGAATCGCAGAGTTACAGCCAATACTACCGCGTAGATGGCGGGAAGCTTAAAAACGGCCATAATGGCTTGCCTGACAGAAAAGTTTGAGCGAGCCGCGAAGTAGACTCCAAAGGTATTGGTAAAAATCAACATGAAAACGACAAATACAGACGCTTTTTCCATTCCCGCCTGACCATAGGCGAGCTGCACAAGGGGCAGGCCATAGTTCACCGCGTTTGTGAGGACAGACATCAGCGCGAGCCCCGCCCGCTCAGAATCAGGCAGGCGAAAAGCTTTACCCGCCGTGAACGAGACCGTCCACATGAGCGACGCGTTTATGACAAAAAACGCCGCGACGCCGGCCAGCTCCGCGAATGTGATCTGTACCGCGGTTAAATTTGTGAAAACCATCGCGGGCGACAATATATACAAAACGACTGTCAGCAGAGGTTTGATTTCCAGCCTCATAAAGCGAACGAGCAAAGCGCCCGCGGCTACGGGCACAGATATGGGTATGATGACCTGTGTTAATGTAAACAACACCGACTGTACCAATTTTACGCGCCTCCTGACTGAGAGAATTATAACATTTTAAGTCGGGAATCCATAATTCGCGAATCCGGAAAAACATGTTTGACAAACAAGCGGCGGCGAGACTATGATTTGTTAGTATATCTTTCAATGATTATAGAGGCGAAAGCGAAAGGTGGTGTCAACCGATGCGTACCGCGAAAAAAAGCCGCGGGGAAACAAAGCAAGCTCTTTTGGAGGCGCGGCGCCGAAGGGAAGTGCGCGACAGGCTGCAGTTCGCCGCGGTTTCTGATGCGGAATCCCTCTTGATAAAGCTCGGGTCATCACTCCAGGGGCTGGATGAGGACCAGGTTGAGGAGTCCCGCGATCAATACGGCGAAAACGCCATCACCCGCGGTAAAAACGCCTCGCTCGCGAAACGGGTCTTTGAGTCCTTTATCAATCCTTTTACCGCTATACTCATTTGCCTGGCGATGGTGTCCGCGTTCACTGACATCATTTTGGCAGCGCCAGGGGAAGAGGATCCGGTCACCGTTATTATCATTTCGACCATGGTCATCGTATCCGGCTTGCTTCGATTCGTGCAGGAAACCCGGAGTGGCAACGCCGCGGAAAATTTATTAAACATGGTAACCACGACGACAAGTGTCCTGCGGCGGGAAGAGGGCAAACGGGAGATACCACTCGATGAGGTTGTCGTAGGCGATATTATCAATCTCGCCGCGGGCGATATGATACCCGCGGATATGAGGATGATACACGCGAAAGACCTGTTCATAAGCCAATCCGCTCTGACCGGCGAGAGCGTGGCTGTTGAAAAATTCGCGGTCCCGCAAAGACGTCTCACGGCTCTGACCGAAATGCCGAACTTGGCTTTTATGGGAACAGACGTGGTGAGCGGCAGCGCGACAGGCGTCGTCATAGCGACAGGCGATGACACCATATTCGGGGAAATCGCGAAAAAAGCCAGCGAGAAACCCGCCCCGACCAGCTTCGAAAAGGGCGTAAACTCCGTGTCCTGGCTTCTCATCCGCCTTATGCTCGTTATGGCTCCACTGGTTCTTTTCGTGAATGGCTTTACAAAGGGTGACTGGACGCAGGCGGCTTTATTCGCGCTGTCCATCGCGGTAGGGCTCACCCCGGAGATGCTGCCCATGATCGTCACCACCTGCCTTGCCAGAGGAGCGGTCGCGATGTCCAAGGAAAAAACGATCATCAAAAACTTAAATTCCATACAGAACCTTGGTTCTATGGACATTTTATGCACAGACAAGACAGGCACGCTGACGCAGGACAAAGTAGTCTTGCAGTATCATCTTAATATCCACGGGGAAAATGACCCGCGGGTACTGCGCCACGCCTTTTTAAACAGTTACTATCAGACCGGTCTCAAAAACCTGATGGACATAGCGATTATTGACAGGACCATGCTTGAGAGCGAAGAAGTGGAAGAACTGCGTGGGCTTGAGGATCGTTATACGAAGGTAGATGAGATACCCTTTGATTTTGAGCGCCGGCGCATGAGCGTGGTGGTGTCAAACGGCAAAACCCAGGTCATAACGAAAGGCGCCGTCGAGGAGATGCTTTCGGTTTGTAATTACGCTGAGTATGAGGGAGAAGTTCTTCCCCTCACCGATGATATATGTGAGTACATTATGGAAAAAGTCGAGGAATTAAACGATAACGGCATGAGGGTCATCGCGGTGGCGCAAAAGACCAATCCCTCCCCAGCCGGCGCCTTTTCACCCGCCGATGAGTCAGATATGGTGTTTTTGGGTTATCTCGCCTTCCTGGACCCGCCAAAAGAATCCGCCGCCGCCGCTATAAGCGCGCTTAAAGAGCATGGCGTCGATGTCAAGGTTCTGACGGGCGACAACGATAAAGTCACCCGTCGCGTCTGCCGCCAGGTCGACCTCCCTGTCGACCGCATATTGCTTGGCAGTGACATAGAGCAGATGTCAGATGAGGCTCTTTCACTGGTCGCTCAGGAAGTGAGCGTGTTCGCGAAACTCTCGCCTCAGCAAAAAGCGAGGATCATCACAGCGCTAAGAGCCAAAGGCCACAGCGTCGGTTATCTGGGCGATGGCATCAATGACGCGTCCGCCATGAAAGCCTCAGATGTCGGCGTTTCGGTGGACACGGCAGTTGATATAGCGAAAGAGTCCGCGGATGTCATACTGCTCGAGAAAAACCTTATGGTGCTTGAGAAGGGCATTATTGAGGGGCGTAAAACTTACGCCAATATGATCAAGTACATCAAAATGACCGCCAGCTCAAACTTCGGCAATATGTTTTCAGTTCTCGCCGCGAGCGCGTTTTTACCTTTTATACCTATGATGCCTATACACCTGGTGTTGTTAAACCTGATTTATGACCTGTCATGTACCGCCATACCCTGGGATAACGTGGATAAGGAGTTCCTTACGGTTCCCAGAAAATGGGACGCTTCGACTATAGGAAAGTTTATGATGTGGATTGGGCCCACCAGCTCGGTATTCGACATCACGACTTATTTGTTTATGTTTTTCGTGATCTGCCCTTCAGTGATAGCCGGAGCGTTTCCCTCGCTGACAGAACACGCGTTCGCCGGGCTCGCGCGACTCCAAAGCCTCGGGAGCGCTGACGCCGTCGCCGCGATAGAATTGTTTACGTCTGTCTTTTGGGCGGGATGGTTTGTTGAGTCCATGTGGAGCCAGACCCTGGTCATTCATATGATACGCACGCCAAAAATCCCCTTTATCCAAAGCCGCGCCTCCGCGCCCGTCACCCTTCTCACCTTTACCGGTATAGCTGTCCTGACAGTGATACCGTTCACTCCCTTTGGCGCGTCCCTTGAACTTGCCCCTCTGCCGCCTTCTTACTTCGCGTGGCTTGGCGCGACCATCGTCTTTTATATGGCGCTGGTAACAGTTATAAAAAGACTTTTCATCAAAAGACACGGGGAGCTTCTTTGACGCGCTATGTGATATAATTTCCTCATGCCGATGGCGATGTCATATGAGCGTAAGGACGAAAAATGGCGTATAACGATACCTGGGCCAGACAAATAGTAAGCGATGAGCAATACGTCGCGATCCCCGATGATCTCAGGCGTATATACGAGAGAGACGCCGGCGCCGGTTTTGCCTCCTCCTCTATGCTTATTTACTGTCCCCGGACTGATCGATGGCGCTCGTATCTTTCCGAAAAGCTTATATATCTGCGTGAAAAATCCCTGTATTATATTGAGCGCGCCGATCAGGGCCTCATCCGCAGGGTATTTGACGCGAAGAATATATACGCGTTGGAAGCGGGGCATATACTGCTTGACTCATGGATCACGATAGCCGGGCGCGACGGTGATCAAAGCGATATGGTCATCATATACTTTAACAGGACTGTGTATAAAGCGTTTGAGCGAATAATCACTATGCTCAGGGCGTACGCGCTTGGTCTTGATTTTCCCGCGCCCTTTGACAACAGACTGTCTACGGTCTTGGAAAAAAAGAATTTTAAGTACATGAATTACGCCCGCGACCTGATATTTCAGGCGGAGAACCCTATCGCTTGCTATGTCTATCAAAAAGCTATATCAAAAAAAGCGTTTAAGATCTTCAACGTAAGCCTTACAAACGACCATGTCGCGCTGCTTAGCAAAGACGAGGTCATTCATCTGTCCGAAGGTCGTAAGATGATTGAGCGATATGGCATTGTCAAGACTTTTTATATCAGGCGTCATATGGATCGCTCAGAGTACTCCGAAGACGAGGAAAGCGGAAATCTGCAAATCACTCTGAGCGCGGGACTTTTTAAGCGCGTCTTGTACTTCGATCCGGTAAATAAGCGCGACGCGATCGCCCTGATAAAGAGGATATAACGGCCATTAATGGTCAGTAATCAGTTCAGTAAGCGTTCAGGTCAGCCTTTATTCAGGTCAGCCTTTATCCAGGTCAGCCTTTATTCAGATCAGCCAGCGGTTTACGATTGGGATCCTGGATAATACCGCGTAGACAAGTAGACTCGCGAACAGGATGCCCGCCGCGGTTAGTGGCGCGAATAAAACCGGTGACATCCAGCCACTGAACCAACCCGCGTTTTCAAGGACGCGCAAAAAGAACACATGCGCGAGATACACGCAAAATGACGCGTCAGACAGATATTTTGTCGTTTTTGCTATTGCCTCTTTCGTAAGCCCTCGCTTAGGCGCGGGGTTTTTTTTCTTCGTGTCGGAAGCGGGCGCTGCGTCGAAAGCGGGCGCTGTATCGAAATCGGGCACCGTGTCGGAAGCGGGCGCTGCGTCGGCGGCGGGATACGCGGCGCTTACAAGGCCGAAGATTCCTGTCGCCATGAAAGCGACCCCTACTGACATGCCACCCAAAAACGCGTCCGCGAACGCGTTCGCGCGAACGCATATGATCCAGGTACCGAAAAAAGCTAGACAAAACCCAAAGCCCAGCGACAGCGCGTGCCACTTTCGCGTTCCGGCGCCGGACGCGACGCGCCTGATATAGAAGCCAAGCATCCCGTAGCCTATCGACGCGTATGTCATATTCAGCATCCACTGTCTCGCGAAGCCGCTTATCAGGTAAAACGGCCAAAAATTAATCGCCGTAGGATAGATCACGCCGAATATAAACCAGAGAGCGAGGCAGTACTCAGACAGCCGGCGCTCTCCCCGGGCGACTATAAGCCTGGTGACAGGCAGGCACACATATACCAGGATGGTCATATGAATATAGTAAAAATGAAACTCCTGGTTAAACACCAATACCTCTTTCGCGCCCTGAATGAGCGCGGCAAAGGTTAAATCGCCTCCGGCGCCGATCGCGTATACTTTGTACGCCATAGCCCAAACCAGCATAGAGAGTATAATCCGCGGGAGGTTTTTCAGAAATAATTTACGCGTCGGCAGCGCCCTTTCCGGCGCGAGCATGAGCGCTCCGCTGCACATCAAAAAAACCGGCACCGCCGGCCGGGCAAGGCAAGCCCACATCATATTGATGATCCAGCCCGCTGAGTTGATGCTATAGACATCCCAGCCATAACTCGTGACATGGATTATTATAACGCTCACGATAGCTATGGACTTGAGCGAGTCGATCGCTTTGTCCCTCTGACCCGCGCGCGCCGGACTCAAACCGCTTGTTTCGCGCCTAAGGCTTTCCCTGTCCATAATAAGCGTCACTTCTACTCAAGTCGCGCGGTAATAATAAAGCCCCCGTCACCATCGCCTGATATCGTATACGGCAGATCCGCCGGAACCTCAACGACGCCATCGCCGAGGGGGTCGTAGTCTATCTGCCAGATCGCGCCCTGGGCGTCTTTGAACGTCGCGCCGCCTTCTGTGGCGAGGAACTCAAGATACTCCTCCAGGCACCAGGACATGGACGCTATCAGCTCACAATGCGGTTTGCCTACATAACGTATGTGCCAGGGCTCAAAGCCAACCATAGTGATACCGGACTTACTCTCAGGATACCTGATGATAAAGCCGAAGCGCCGGCAATGTTCCGCCAACCAGCTTCCATTTTCTGTATACGCGAATGATGGCGTCAGCTCCGGATGGCTCCGGGATGTCACATCCATGGCGAGCCCCGTATGGTGCTCGCTTTGCCTTGGCCTCGCTACCCAGAAAGCCGCGGCGTTAACCGCCTCAGCCTCACCGTAACCATAGGCTCTGTACTCCTGAATTTTTCTCTGATGCAAATTGGACTGATACGCGAAGTCCCGGTATCCGCTCAGAAGCAAATAACCCCGAACCCGTGACTCCTCATAAGCCGCGTTTGCCAGGTCTTCAAGGTACTCGCCCGCGGACTGGTTAAGCAGCATCTGTGATTTTGACACCGAAAGCCCAGAAGCGCTCATATAATCCAAAGCGTCATTTATAACAATCAGGTTTTCCGGCTCATATTCCTCAGGCAATGGGTGACTGTTGTTAACCAATACCAGATTGCCTCTGTACAGATCCACCCACTCCACTTTGAGTTTGTCTTTTTTTCCGCTGTAACGGGTGGGATAGCGCAATGCCTCATCAGCCAAAAGCGGCGGCTCAAGGGACGCGGGCGCGGTAGCGGCGGCGTATATCCTGTCGGGGTCGAGCACCCTCTCCGCCGCGACGGCGTATGGCGGCTTCATAGAAGCGGCGAGTATTACAGCCACTGGCGTGAAAGCGATCAGGCAAATTATAGCGGCCAGACACATATCCCTGTTTCCGGACATCATATCCTTTATGTTCCTGATAAAATCCACGCTCCCGCTATGTTTGCTCATAAACAACGCAGTCTATTAGGGCGTAATGCCTAAAAGTTACTGTCCTTATTCAGGTAATTTTTGCCAAACATCCTGTCATACTGCAGAGCGCGCGAGCGCTCAAGCCTGTCTCTGTCCGCGTATGACGCGGAACCGTCATTTTCTACAATAACGCTTGTATTATATGCCATTATCTCAGAAAATTGCAAATCGATACCTCTGAAGTACAGCGGGAGATCAAGCCCCGCCATCCTCATGACATATGGGGCAAGGCCTGAAACGCTTATTATCGGCCTTATCCGCTTATCAATAGGGTAATTCGCCCAAAAAAAGCCTTCCGCCGAGTATCTTCTCAGCTCCAGGTCAGCGGAGCCTTCCTTCTCAAGAGCCCAGCCCCACGCCGCCTGATGATCCCCGTAGACCAGTATCAAGACCGGCTCGTTTACTTTTGAGAAATATTCCATGATACGCGCCAGCGCGACAGAACTGTCGCGTATGTTCGCGCCAAATGTCTCCAGCTCCCTGACCCGCGGGCCGCTCAAACGCGTGTCGCCGGTGTTGACCGGATATATCCTGTATCTCTCCGGATCGTCGTAAGGGCCATGGTTTTGAATGGATATCCCATATATAAATAAAGGCCCATCCTCTTTTTCCTGCTCATACAGCTCAATTATTTTATTTATAAATGACGCGTCTGAAATATAGCCTCCGATATATTCCGGCGCGTCGTATTCCTCCCAGGTCACAAAACGCTGAAAACCAAGCAAAGAAAACGCCTTATCCCGCTCATAAAAGCTGCCCTTATTCGGATGAGTCGCGATCGCGCTGTATCCCATATCAGTAAGCTCGGAAGCCAGGCTTTGCCGCGGGCTGTTCAGATAACGCGTAAAAGGTATAACTCCCATAGGGCAAAAGTACATATTGAAGCCTGTCAGAAACTCATATTCCGTGTTCGCTGTGCCCCCACCCAGGACAGATGTCAGGACCCTGAAAGCGCTTATATTGTTCGCGCGCGATTTCAAAGGCTCAAAAGGGTTGGTCTCGTAGGATATCCGGGCGTCTATAAAGGCCGGATCAGCGTATGTCTCCATTTGCAGCGCGATAATATGCGGCTTTGAGCCGGGCTTTCCGAGGGGAGCCGGCGCGCCGGCGTTTATTATCTCACTCTTCAACGACCCGATCGCTTTCTCGCCATATCCCTTTGGCGCCTTTATCCCCCTGTCTGTAAGATTAATCAAAGAAGCCGCCATAAAGCCGTTATGCCTGTAATTCCACATCTGCTCATAGCGAATATCTAAAGCCCCAAAGGCCTCAAGCCTGGGAATGTTTATCAGGATCATCAGGCAGCATGCCGACAAAACAGGAACGAGAGTCAAATTCCACACAAGGCCATATGAAACAGGAACATAATACCGCCTGCTTACATAAAGCATAACAAGCAAACAGAGGATAAGAATAAGAAAGTGAAACATAAGTCCTCTGTCAAAAGGTATGTTCATTTTTCCCGCGATTGACAAAGCTGTCCCGATATTGAAAAAATCGTAAGGCAGCAATGGTTCCAGCCGATAATTCAGCTTATAAAAATGTGACGCTCCCACAAAGCAAACCAGGAACCCGTATACCCCAAAGCCCGCTACCGGGTTCCAGATAAAAACCCTGATAATGTTGTAAAAACAAATCAAAGCCAATATACCGGGTATGATCAAACCTTTGCTTTGCGACAGCCATTGCCATAGCGCGCGCGTGCCATTGAAATTACACCGTTCAAGAATGACCGCTCCAAATATCGCCGCCGCCAGGCTTTCAAGCGCCCGAAATAAAAGCTGCCTGAAAAGGACTTGTCGCTTGTACTGCCTGACCAGGCCCCTACGCTCACTCAATGTCGCACTGTGCACTGATGAGACGCGATCCGTGGTATATGGCGCCTCTCCCATTATTTGCCGGCTCCTTTTA
>Ga0209628_10000251_pt1 | contig 31904 bp, 26 predicted proteins | sample TergutCu122P4_FD_187285 | JGI IMG/M metagenome (GOLD analysis project Ga0209628, IMG submission 187285) | Cubitermes ugandensis P4 segment gut microbial communities from Kakamega Forest, Kenya - Cu122 P4 (SPAdes) (version 2) | ecosystem: Host-associated > Arthropoda: Insects > Digestive system...
GATTCGTTAGTTACCCATTACGGCAAAACTTTAGATTTTAGTCAGGAAATGACCGGCATCGCTGAGATTATCACCGAAGATTTACGATTGTTGGATAAGTTTATAAATCCGATAAAGGCGGTAATAAAGAAATAGTTATACTACAAACATTACCATTTCCTTCACCTCACTGAAATTCAGAATTAGAATATTACAAAAAAATACACAAGCCATCAAATAGAATTCATACTTCGTCGTTAATGATTGGGAGTGTGCATTAATACGACTGCTATGGACGATAAAATACCCATCATCACCCTGAAAAACATTGACATTTATCAAAGAAAATTGATGATTTTGAATGATGTAACACTTACTATCCATAAGGGAGAGTTCGTGTATTTGATTGGAAAAACAGGCACAGGGAAATCTTCTATTCTCAAACTTTTAATTGCCGATGAAAAAGCGCACGGCGAAAAGGCTGAAATTGTGGGTTTTGATTTAAAAAAAATAAAGACAAAACAAATTCCGTTTTTACGTCGAAAATTAGGCGTTATTTTTCAAGACTACCAATTGTTAGCTGAAAAAACGGTTTTTGAAAACTTGGACAGCGCACTCAGAGCGATTGGATGGAAATCTAAAGACGAACGCTACAAAGAGGTAATGAAAGTATTAGACATGGTAGCACTGAGCACCAAGCATTTTAAATATCCGCACCAACTTTCCGGAGGGGAACAACAACGTGTTTGCATTGCACGCGCTTTGCTCAACGACCCCGAACTCTTAATCGCCGATGAACCCACCGGAAATTTAGACCCTATTACTTCTGAAGAAATTTTTCAAATATTTCATCATATTAACAAAAAAGGAACCACAGTTTTAATTGCTACACACGACTTTTTAATGATAAATAAATTTCCATCTCGCTCATTACTTATTGAAGATGGTAAAATTATAGATTCCGGCTTATAATTATGATTTCAGTACTCATTCCCATTTATAATTTTAACGTTGCCAAATTGGTGAAAGACTTGCACGCGCAACTGATGTATGCCAATGTGGTATTTGAAATTATATTGGGCGATGATGCTTCTACCTGTCCGCATAACAATGAAAAATTAACAGAATTACAAGGAGTTCATTATTTTTCGGTGACGGAAAATATTGGAAGAGCAAAAATGAGAAACTTGTTGGTTGAAAAGGCAAATTTTCCTTTTTTGTTATTTATGGATTGCGATGCTGCAATATCATCTACTTTATACATAAATAATTATATTGTAGAAATATTTAGAAATACATCGCCGGTTTGTATCATTGGTGGCGTAGCATATCGTAAACAAAAACCAAATCCTAAATATTATCTGCGTTGGTATTACGGAAAAAAACGTGAAGCTACCGATGCAGACAGTCGAAACAGAAAACCTTACAAATCGTTCACTTCTTTCAATGCTGTATTCTCAAAATCAATATTTGAATTTGTAAAATTTGATGAATCTTTTTCTACTTATGGTAATGAAGATACTTTTTTTGGCGACCAACTTAGAAACGCACAAATTCCTGTTATTCACATAAATAACCCGCTTTATCATGATGGGTTGGATACCAACGAAGATTATTTAAAGAAAGTAGAAACATCTATCGATAATTTAATCTCATTATTAAATTCAAAAAAAATAAATTTTAATTTTGTTAATGAAAATAGGCTATTGGCTACTTTTTTTAGATGTCGTAAGTTAAAAACGATTCCATTGTTTCAACTCTATTATAAAAAATATCTCTCAAAAATTAAACAAAAAATCTTGAAAAAGCCTTCTATCTTTTGGTTAGATGTGTATAAATTAGGCTATTTAGTGCAAAATATGTAAATGAAACGCATTGTTATTTCTGTTACCAACGATCTGAATACCGACAGGCGGGTTTTAAAAGTTGCTCATAGTTGCCACAACAACGGGTATGATGTATTGTTGATAGGAAGAAAACTAAAAAATAACTTTCCACTTCATTTTCCGTTCAAACACAAGAGATTACGGCTTTTGTTCAACCATTCGGCATTATTTTATGCAGAATATAATATACGGTTGTTTTTTCTGTTGCTTTTTTCAAAAGTTGATATTTTGTTGTCGAACGATACCGATACGTTGCCAGCAAATTTTTTAGTAAGTAAAATTCGACGCAAAAAATTGGTTTTCGATGCGCATGAACTTTTTCCTGAGGTGCCGGAATTGGCACACCGCCCAAAAGTAAAACGGATTTGGGAAAAAATTGAAGATTGGATTTTTCCTCGTTTAAAATACTGCTACACAGTATGCCAACCCATTGCAGATTATTACAATCAAAAATATCACATAAACATGAAAGTAATACGGAATGTTCCGTATTGTTCTGAACCTATTGAAAAAAAAACACTTGATTATTCAGGAAAAAAAATCATTCTTTATCAGGGTGCTGTAAATATAGGGCGTGGATTGGAATGGGTGATTGATGCGATGCCTTTGATTGAAAACGCAGTTCTTGTTATTATTGGCGACGGAGATATTATGAACGATTTGAAAGAACGAGTGAATCGTTTGCAATTAAACGAAAAAATACTCTTCCTTGGTCGCATTTCCGGTTCCGAATTGCATAAATATACCCCTTCTGCTGATTTAGGCATTTGTTTGCTGGAAAATAGAGGATTAAATTATTATTATTCCTTACCAAACCGTATTTTTGATTATTTACATGCCGGTGTACCCATTTTGGCAACCGATTTCCCTGAAATGGCCCGCATCGTTAAAAATTACAATACAGGAATTCTCGTTAATCATTACGAACCTGAATATTTAGCAGATGTAATCAATAATTTTTTTATGAAAGGATTTGACACTAACCGATTTGCTGAAATTGCACAGAAATTTTGTTGGGAGAAAGAGGAAAAAATATTACTGGAACTATTAAATTTCTTTACTTTGTAGCAATGGAAATAAAGCATTTAACACATACTGAAATTAACATACAAAAATGGGATGCATGCATACAAAACGCTTGCAATTCCTTAGTATATGCCGAAAGTTGGTATTTGGATATTGTATCTCCGAGTTGGGAAGCTCTTATTCTGGGAGATTATGAATATGTAATGCCTTTGCCCGTAAAGAGAAAATATGGAATCTCTTTTTTGGTGCAACCTCCGTTGACACAACAACTTGGCATTTTTTCTAAAAATAGTATTGATAATAATATGGTAGAAAGTTTTATTAATAAAATACCGTATCGAAGCTATCATTTGAATTTTAACGAACAAAATCCGTTTCAAAAAGGAGAATTACAACCCAATTTCGTATTGAACTTAAATAAGGATGAGCAAACCATTTTTTCAAATTACTCAACGAATACAAAACGAAATATTAAAAAAGCGAGGAATAGTAATATTGAAATCAAAACAGATGTATCGGCAAAAGATTTTTTAACTTTTTACTGTTCTACAGAAAAGAACTATCCTGTTGACCCCGAGACGAAAGTGAAAAAATTGATTGAAGAATCTTTTAGAAGAGAAAAAACCATACTGTATGGAGCATATAATATTAAAAATGAATTAGTTTCAACGCTTTGTTTGCTACACTCTCCTCAGCGTTTAATTTATTTGCTTCCGGTATCAAATGAGGAAGGGAAGGAGAATTTGGCTATGTTTAGAATGGTGGATATAATTATTCAAAATTATATGAATAACAATTTATTACTAGATTTTTATGGCTCTAATGTTAAAAGTATTGCACGTTTTTACGAAAGTTTTGGTGCCGAAATTAATTATTATTATTCAATAAAACATTGGAGTATTAATGATTGGATAACACGTTTTTGTTTTTGGAAATAAAAAATGGAATAAGAAAATGAATTTGATTAATTTACTGCAAATTATCACAAGAAAAAAAATTATAGTTCCGTTTTACCACACGGTAGCCGAGCAGCCATTGCCCCATATCAAACATCTTTACCGGATGAAAACAGTTGAGGAGTTTCAAAAAGATTTGAATTTTTTGTTAAAATACTTTGAACCGATTGATATTGAAACACTTTATCATTTACACATCCATAAAACCGTTCCTAAAAAACCCGTTTTTCATTTAACTTTTGATGATGGGATGACAGAGATTTACGACATTGTTGCACCCATTTTATTAAAAAAAGGGATTTCTGCTACATTTTTTGTAAATTCAGCATTTGTAGATAATAAAGCCTTGTTTTACAGGCATAAAGATAGTTTGGAGTTGGAAGGTGTTCCCATAGATGATTTTTTGAATAAAGAGAAACCATATTTAACTACCGAACAGATTAAAGATTTGAGCAAATGGGGTTTTACAATTGGCGCCCACAGTGTTGACCACCCTTATTATTATAAAATTCCTTTTGATGAGCAATTGCGCCAAACCCGTGAAAGTTTAGACTTTGTTTCTTCTATTGTAACTCAAAAATTGCGACTGTTTGCATTTCCATTTACTGATTATATTGTTTCTAAACAATTTTTTAAAGAAATAGAACTGGATGTTGATTTGTGTTTTGGAACCGCCGGTTTAAAAAATGATGAAATGCCATTTAATATCCAACGCATTGACGGAGAAAAAGATAAAATTAAATCTTTAGAAGTTCTTTTGAAGAAAGAGTACTTGAAATATTTGGTAAAGTTTTTTTTGAAAAGGGATACAATCTATCACAATTAGTTTTTTAACAAAAAAAAACGTATCGTAAAGTATTTTTAATATTTTTGCTAATGAAACAACTAACCATTATTTTTTTCTCTTTCCTTTTTCTCTTTTTCAGTAAAAACAACGTTTATTCACAAGACGAAAAACCTATTTCAATAAAATTAGTATTAGATGAATTTGATAGTAAAAAAATTGTTAATTCTTTGCTCCCCAAATATCCTATTATTACTTATATGAAACAGATAATAAAAATACAGGTACAAATATTAGATTGTTTCCTCAATCAATAAATGGATTACGTCTTACTGATATTAAATTTGGATATTCTGAACAAAATACAAAAGTTATATATGGCTTATATCAAAACAATCAACAAATTGTAACATATTTATTTGAATGATTTTACTCCATACTAAAAAAATGAGGTTAAAGAATAAACATATTTTCCTGCTACTAAGGCTGTTTAGTTGTAAAATGAGGTAAAAATGAGGTTTGGAATAAACGTTGAGCAAAAAGAAACTTATAATTTTAATGATTTTGCCCTGAGTTTTTTAACAAATATCAAAGTTATTTCAGAAAAAAATATATTTTTGCACCCCTTAAAAATTAAGGGACGTTTAGCCGTTGTAGCTCAGAGGTAGAGCACTTCCTTGGTAAGGAAGGGGTCACGAGTTCAACTCTCGTCAATGGCTCAAAAAGTGAAAAACAACCTCTATTTGGCTCAAATAGATAATAATTTAATAACCTTTTAATTAATAAAACAATGGCAAAAGAAAAATTTGAACGCACCAAACCCCACGTAAATGTGGGTACAATTGGTCATATTGACCATGGTAAAACGACCTTAACAGCTGCTATCACTATGGTATTAGCTGAAAAGGGCTTATCTGAAAAAAGAAGTTTTGACTCTATTGACAATGCGCCGGAAGAAAAAGAGCGCGGTATTACGATTAATACCTCTCACGTTGAGTATCAAACGGCTACTCGTCACTATGCCCACGTGGACTGCCCCGGTCACGCCGACTACATCAAAAACATGGTAACCGGTGCTGCACAAATGGACGGTGCCATCATTGTGGTAGCTGCAACCGATGGTCCTATGCCACAAACTCGTGAACACATCCTTTTGGCTCGTCAGGTAGGCGTTCCCAAGTTGGTGGTTTTCATGAATAAAGTTGACTTAGTGGACGACCCCGAATTATTAGAACTTGTTGAAATGGAGATTCGTGAACTTTTGTCATTTTACGGATTTGATGGCGACAACACCCCTGTAATTCAAGGCTCTGCATTAGGTGGTTTGAATATGGAACCACAATGGGTAGAAAAAATCATGGAACTTATGGATGCTGTAGATACTTACATTCCGCTTCCAGTTCGTGCCGTTGATAAAGAATTTTTAATGCCTGTAGAAGACGTATTCTCCATTACCGGTCGTGGCACTGTAGCTACCGGAAGAATTGAAACCGGTGTTATCAACTCAGGAGACCCTGTAGATATTATCGGTATGGGTGCTGAAAAACTAAAATCTGTAGTTACCGGAGTAGAAATGTTCCGCAAAATTTTGGATAGAGGTGAAGCGGGCGACAACGTAGGTCTATTGCTTCGTGGTATTGATAAAGACGAAATTCGTCGTGGTATGGTAATCGCGAAACCGGGCTCTATTAAACCGCATAAAGAATTTGAAGCTGAAGTGTATATCTTGAAAAAAGAAGAAGGTGGACGTCACACGCCATTCCACACCAAATACCGCCCTCAATTCTACTTCCGTACTACTGACGTTACCGGAGAGGTAATTCTTCCTGCCGGAGTAGAAATGGTTATGCCTGGCGACAACCTAACAATTACTGTTAAATTGTTATCAGAAATTGCTATCAACTTAGGTCTTCGTTTTGCTATTCGCGAAGGTGGACGTACCGTTGGTGCAGGACAAGTAACCAAAATATTAGACTAACAATCGTATGAGGCGGGGGCTTCCCGCCCCATTTAGGGGAATAGTTTAAGGGTAGAATAGCGGTCTCCAAAACCGTTGATGGGAGTTCGAATCTCTCTTCCCCTGCCCAAAAAAGAAGTGCAAAGGTTTTGTACTTCTTTTTTGCTTATTAAAAAATATACTTTTGCCATGCCTTTTACTCATTTCAATGAACAGTTTAAAAGATTTAATCAAACGCTATTTTCATCTTCTTGTTTTTTTTACACTGCTAATTTCTGCGTTTGTTTTGATATATAAAAACAACACTTATCAGCATCTCGTTATTTCAACAGCATCACAAAAAATTACAGGTCCACTCCAACAATTTTCAAGTTTTTTTTACAGACACTTTAGTTACCAAACAGAAAATAGAAATTTATTAGAACAAAATGCTGATTTATTGAAAAAAGAAGAAAGGATGTTTATTTTTTCAAACGATTCGGTGAATACTGTTTTTTCAGGAGAAGGTAAAAATAAACGTAGGATGTATGACATCACTACGGCTCATGTGGTTTTCAATACCATCAATAAAACTCATAACTATATTATTATTGACAAAGGAAGAAAAAATGGTGTTGTTCCTGATATGGCTGTACTCTCTCCTAATGGCGTTGCAGGTGTTGTGAGCGAAGTTTCCGATAATTTCAGTACTGTTATCTCGCTATTAAATCCCAATGCGCGGGTAAGTGCCAAAATTATGCCCATGAACCAAATTGGAACGGTTGTATGGGTAGATACAGACCCCTCCGTTGCTCAAGTGATTGATATTCCCCAGCATCTCATGGTTGCAGTGGGTGATACTGTTGTTACCAGTGGATATTCTGACGTTTTTCCACGAGATATACTGATTGGAACTGTTATAGAAAAATATGATAATCCCAATAATACATTTTTAGCAATTAAAATTCGCTTGGCTACCGATTTTAGAAACCTGTATAATGTATATCTCATTTCAAATCTATGTAAATCTGAAATAGACTCTTTAAAATCAAATTTTAAAAATGAATAAAATCACTACTAATTTTTCTCGTTTTTTTATTTTTATACTACTACAGGTATTTGTTTTCAACCATGTACAATGGTTTGGTTTTCTAAATCCCGTTATTTATTTGTTATTTCTCATTTTACTTCCCTTAGAAATCCCAAAGTCTATTCAATATATTATTGCCTTTGTTACCGGATTTATAGTAGATGCTTTTTTGAGAACATACGGAATGCAAGCGTTTGCCTGTGTTTTAATGGTATTTATACGTCCATATATTATACTCATCTTAAATGGATTTAAGCTTTTAGAAGCTGGAGTAAAACCTGTACCGGGAATAAAAAATTTTACTTGGATTTTGATATATACGCTCTTATTGGTGTTTGTACAACAAGTTACCGTAACTATTTTAGAAATATTTCAATGGATATATTGGTGGCGAATTATTAAGACCTCATTTATCAATACTCTATTTACCACATTTATCATTTTATGTGTTGAATATATTTTCTATACAAGTAAAAGTAAATAAAAAAATCCGAACCTAAGTCGTCTTTAGTCACAGGTTACACACACATTTGTCAAAATGAAATTCCCCAAAAATAAGGACGTTGCATTTTTTTACTCTCATTGATATAGCGGATAACAATTTGATTGTATTCATTGAAATTAATTGCTTTACGATTCTTTTTAATAGAAGGTTTCTTGATTTCTATTTTTTCTTCAGATAGTAAAATATGCGTAGCAGTATAAACAACAGCGCCATTTGCTTCGAAAATTTCCAGAATCATACCGGGTAATCCGCAATACTTGTTGGGGCCAAGTGAAATGGGCAAGTCTAATGCAAACCACGCGAGCACCTCTTTTTTTCTAATAGTATCGTAATACGAAGCGTTCATACAGATGTGACCTGCTACCTCTTTCATGTCATTTAAAATTTTCCAATTTTGACATTCAATAGTATCTGTAATCACATAATCTTTATCTAACACTGTCATTACATCAAAAGTTTGTCCATTATCTCTATCTCTGAAAACAACATAATCATTCTTACGCCACCTATTGCTTGCATCATTTTCATCATCTTTAAATTCAAAACGATAACTATTTTCATTAAATTGCAATTCGGCTTTTCTATCAAAGGTTCTGCCTCCCCACGCATAAGCAGAACGTTCCCGCTCCGCCTTTGAAATATAATCACAAGTTGCCATCTTTTTTGTCCAATCATCAACCACCTTATAACTGATTATTCCGCTATTTTGAGTATAACAGAAATTTATTATACCCAAAACAATTAAAATTAAAAAAACAAATTTTCTCATAATTATCTACTCATTATTTTATACCTTATTTTTGACTTTAAATTTTTGAATATTAAATCTTTAAATATTAATATATCATGATATTTCTGTTATTGGAATTTTTTGTTTCAAATCCTTTAATATTATATGAAGCGGTTAACAAAAAATACCGAGCAAGTGTTGGTGAGGTTCTGTATTCAATATAATTGACGGCAGCGGTTTGATAAATGTACTCATACTGATTTAAAAGGTCAACAGCAGCCAAGCGCAATTCCCATTGATTTTTCTTTCCAATAATTTGACGTACGGAAATGTTTAATAAGTGCATATTTTGATTAACCTCAAAACTACGGTTCGTATAATTAGTAAATCGGTAATTTCCTTCTAAAAATGTTTTTTTAAAGACTTGCCATTTTCCATTCACATAGGCACCATAATTGATATAATTTTGATTTCTATCTGTTTGAATAGAATACTTTGTAAAAGTTTGGGAAATATTAGTGCCGGCACTAAAACTTAGTTTTTGTCCTAAAGTTAAATTAAAGCTAATATTTCCTCCATAACTTTTTGAATTTGTTAAGTTTTCAATATTATTAATGAATACAGGCGAATTATCTATTCTTCCATTTAAACTTATATTCATAGTTAATTTCGTTTTTATAATGGGGAAACTTGACCAAAAATAGGAAGAAAAACGATTGCCGCCATTCACAGTTCCGGGCTTTGATATAGTAATATAACCCTGATTTTCAACATATTCAGTATGTTGATTATAAATATTTCGAGTTTTGTAAAAATTCATATCACCTCTCAAACTGAGATTAATCATAGATGCGCTACTCCAATAACGAACGCCTGCCTCTATTTCGTGGTATCTTTCAGGATCTAATTCGGGATTTCCAAGAATTTTATACATGGTATTCGACAAATTGGGCATAGGAAACAGATATGAAATACTTGGTTCTGTAACATCATAAGAATAAGAAGCATTTACATAAAAGTTTTTGGGAAGGTCAAGGTTTGCCGAAATATATGGAATAAAATTATTATAAGGGGAAACGTTAAGTTTCTCAATAGAATATGGTTTTGTTATACAAGTTCCATCTAATAATAAAGATTGAAACGCTCCTCCCAAGGAAAGGTTGATTCCGTTGTGGGCGTAATTGGCAGAGGTTCCAATTCTGTTATATAATGCATTAAAACGGTAATCCAGCCATAGTGAATCTATCCCTTCTTTTAAATCGGGTTGCGTGGAATTATTATTATTTTTACTTAAATTATTTCTAAAATTATAAAAAAACATCAACGAAAACCTCTTACCAAGTGGCTCTACATATAAAAGACTGGATTTAGCAATGTGTTCCTGTGAAATTTTATTGTTATTAATTTTTACCCAATAATCAATTTGTTCCGAGTGGGTGGTTACATTAAAAAAGTTATTAATATTATCAATATATTCAAAATTAGTTCCATCATTAAAATTATAAAAACCACTCAGTGAAAAAGTTCGCTTTTTTTTCTTACATTTATGATTATAAATTGTTAGTATATTGAATTTTAAATCTTCATTTTTGTAATGGTTGTCCACAGTAAGTACATTAATAGGTATAAATTCCGAAGTTTGATATAACTGGTCTAAACGATAATCTCTTTTATTGGGCGAATAGGTAAGATTTGCTCTCACCACAATTGTGTTGGCAGAGTCAATTTCACATTCAAAACGAGTAGAAAAACTATGATTTTGCCTTATGGCGTTATTATAAGCAGTATCTATTCTCCAAAATGAAGAATCTTGTAGAAAAGTATGCCGGTGAGAATACACATCACTAAATGGGTTATTTAAAGAATAGAAATAGCCGGCATTAAATTTTATTTTTTTGTGGTAATAATTATAGTTAACACCGCCACCGCCATTATTAGATAGTCCGCCTTCGGATCTAGAAAATCCAAAAGATTGAATTATAAATCTCCCTCCCATTGAAGAACCAAATCCGAAATCTCCATTGTCTCTTCCACTTTGCATATTTTGTCCGTAGAATTCTTGCATATCCCCCCAATCCATACTTGATTGGTTTAAGTTGTTTCCATAGCCAATAAAAGAGAGTTGCTGTTTGTCGGTAAACCAGTTAAAATTTCCTTTTGCCAACCAACGGTGCGGTGCATTTGCGCCCCAGCCGTATCCTAAGGTTGCTTTTCCAAAATAGCCCTTTTTGTATTCATCTTTCAGTTCAAGATTCATCACTTTTTCTTTCGAGCCGTCTGCGATTCCGGTCAATTTTTCCTGTTCCGATTTTTCGGTATAAACTTGTACTTTCGAAACAGCGGCGGCATCTAAATTTTGAGTAACCGTTTTAGGATTATTTCCAAAAAAAGTTTTTCCGTCCACATAAACCGTTTTCACATCTTTTCCCATAGTAGAAATATTTCCTTCTGCGTCCACGTCAATGCCGGGCAATTTTCGTAGTAAATCTTCAATAGTTGAGCCGGGAGGCACTTTAAAGGTGGTTGCATCATATTCAACGGTATCTCCTTTAATAAAAATAGGAGCTTTCGCCTCGCGAATTACAACTTCCATTAAAAAATGAGCTATCGGTTTCATCACAATGAGCCCTAAATTCATCTCTTTTTCTTCTGTAGGTTCAAGTGAAATTGCTTGTGGCATATAAGTAAAATGTGAAATTTTAAGAACATAATTTGCTTTTTTGATATTTTTAAATGTAAAATTTCCTTTCGAATCGGAGGAGGTAAAATTTACTAATGAAGTATCTTTAGGGCTTAACAACATTACTGTTGCTGAGGAAATAGGCTCATTTAGAGTATCTTTAATTTGACCGGTGATGGTAATTTGTGCATTTACGGAAAAAGCAATTAGAATATATATTAAAATGAGAGGGAGGCTTTTTGTATTCATATAGGCATTTTTTATTTTGCAAAATCCATGTATTTTGTGAATTTTTGGCAAATATATAAAATGTATGTAGTACTGATAAGTGGCGACATAATTTTATGTTAATTTGCACTCCATAATATATTATCTATGAATAGATTTTTACTTACTGTGGTTGTTTTTCTAACATATTTTTGCACAGCGTTTGCGCAAAATACCGACAACAAAACAAAAGATTTGCCTATCGCCCAAACATTGAAACAACAACTCTTGTTATATCTCAATAATAACAATGAAGAAAAAATTTATGTTCAAACCGATAAAACGTTTTATAAACCGGGTGAAAAAATTTATTATAATCTTTTTTTAACCGATGCTTCTACCGGAAAGCCTTCTTCTATAAGCGATAAGACGTATATTGAGTTATATGACCCCAAAGGGAATAGTATTGCAAAACAAATTATATATGTTCAAGACGGAACCGGCGGTGGAAGTTTTACGGTTTCTCAGCATTTTCCCGGAGGGCTATACACATTGAAAGCCTATACTTCGTGGATGAAAAATTTTGGAGTAGACCGTTTTTTTACCAAAACATTAACTGTTCAACAAACTATTACGCCACGTTTGCTTTTAAAACTCGATTTTGAGAAGAAAGCATACGGTCCGGAGGATGAAGTATCGGCAACACTCACTGTTCGTAACCTGAAAGATGAGAAAGCCGATGGTGCAAATATTCGAACTTTAATTCACATTGACGGAGTTCTTTACTCAACATTTGACGCACTCACAGACAGCGCCGGCAAAGCGGTGCTCCGTTTCCAATTGCCCAACACATTATCTTCTCCCGACGGACTGCTGCAAGCCATTGTAAGTTATCAAGGGGTAGAAGAATCTGTTTCGCGCTCTATACCCATTACTTTGAATCGCATAGATTTGAAGTTTTATCCCGAAGGGGGAACGTGGGTAGCCGGAGCAATCGCGCGAATGGCTTTTGAAGCACTGAACGAATTTGGAAAAGGGGCGGATGTGAGCGGCGAAATTATTGATGAAGACGGAAACCATATTACTACTTTTGAAAGTTTCCATTTTGGTATGGGCGCATTTGAAATGACCCCAAAAGCAGGTAAACGCTCCTTTGCCCGCATTACAAAACCGTTGGGAACAGATTCCCTTTTTGCATTGCCGGTAGCAGAAAACACACTGAGCCTCAATTTAAAAGAACAGCATAAAACAGACATCTTGTGGAACATTTTTGCCCCGCAAAAAACAACTGCTTGCCTCATTGTGCAAGTGAATGGGCTTATTTACGACAGTAAAACCGTATCGTTAGAACAAGGCGAAAACCAAGTTCATTTTAATATAGAAAAACTACCGGCGGGCATTGCCGTGTTTACACTTTTTGACGACGAAGCGCGCCCTGCCTGCGAGCGTTTGGTGTTTGTAAATGCAGAAAAGAAATTGCATTTTTCCATTCAAACAGACAAAACAACCTATCTTCCCGGCGACAAAGTGAAAGCAACAATTGAGGTAAAAGATGAAATCGGAAATCCCGTAGCGGCAAGATTTTCTATGGCAGTAATAGACGACCAATTACTAAGCTTAGCCGATGATAAACAAGACAATATATTAACCTATTTATGGCTCTCATCCGAATTGTCGGGAAAAATTCATGAACCCTCTTTCTATTTTAACAAAGAGGAAGAAAAATCGGAAAAAGCGGTGGATTATCTTCTGTTGACTCACGGTTGGCGTAGGTTCAACTGGCACGATATTTACAATAGTCCGGACACACATCCCTATTTTCCGGAAAATAGTACTCGAATAGATGGGATTTTGCTCAATAAACAAGGAAAACCTATTAGAGGAGATGTTACTTTGGTAGAAAACGGAGGGCAAGGAAGAGTGCTGAATGTCAAGACAAACAAAAATGGAGCGTTTACTTTTCTAAATGTGGACAGAACGACGGAAATCACACTATATACTTTTCATTTAAAGAAAATTGTAGTAAATGATACTTTAAGCAAATATTCCGTAACGACTTCTGATATAGAAAAACGATTAAGCTTTAACTCAACTGATTATAAAAATGAAGCATATAGTTATATTAATCCTTTAAGTCGTGAAGTGAAAAAAAACGGGCAAAATATTAGTGGGGTTTTAGCAACTAAAGAAGGTGTTGCATCTACAGATGGAGAAATTACCAGCATTAGAGGAAGTAGAAGCGACGGGCAGCAAATGATTATTGACGGAGTAAGAGTAAGAGGTTCTTCAAACGAATTACAAGAAGTAGTAGTGATGTACGTGCCTCCTGTATTCAATCAAGATCATACCACCTCTGCTATTAAATTATCCGGAGATGAGGTAAGAAAAACACCCGGACGCTCCATTACGGCAGTACTTTCTGATAGTTATCCTTATGACTCCTATAGATATTTCAAAAGAGATATGTGGGGAAGATTCACTTATTTTCATAACTATAATCCGATTTGGGATAATGGATCCATTTATACCGGTTCATATCTGGTTCTGCCCAGACAAGATACACGTTCAAAAACCTCCTCGTATCAACTTGCTCCTCGTTCAAAATATATTTCTAATGAGGAAAGAACCAACTTTAATACCACTGTGTTTTGGAAAAGTACAATGATTACCAATAAGGAAGGAAAAGCAGAAATAAATTTTATCACCAACGATGCAACTACTGCTTTTCGTATGACTGCCGAAGGGTTAAGCAGTTGCGGATTGATAGGGCGGGGCGAGCATGTTTATTCTACCCAACTGCCCCTTTCTGTTGATGTAAAATTACCCCATTACTTGAGTTTGGGGGATACCCTGCAAATTCCGGTAATGGTACGGAACAATACAACTGACACACTTTTAGCTCACATATCAGTAGAGGCTCAAAATTTCCGTTTTATTGACAAATTTGGTGAAAGAAAGTACATACCGCCTCAAATTTCTGAAAAACTGTTTTATACAGTAACCAACAATTATAAAAGCGGTAAACATCCCATTGTAGTTACATTAAAAAACGATTCGTTTGAAGATGTAATAAGTCATGATGTAGAGGTGTTGTCGCCTGCTTTTCCACGAACTTTCAGCATTGCAGGAAAAGAAACAGAACGTACCGTAGAATTTGACCTTTCTGACTGGGACATGAGGGAGATTGAAGGCAGTTTTGATTTACTTATTAATTCTTATGAAGAATTGTTAAGCAATGTAACTTCTCTTTTACGCCAACCTTCGGGTTGTTTTGAGCAAGTAGCTTCCAGCAACTATCCCAATATTTTTGTAATGCAGTTATTACAAACTACAGGTAAAAAAGATGTTGAAATAGAAAAGAAAGCCGTCGAATTTCTGCGTAGCGGGTATCAAAAATTAGCTGCCTATGAAAGCAAAGGCGGTGGTTTTGAATGGTATGGAGGCTCGCCCGCGCATGAGGTGCTGTCGGCATACGGATTGGTTCAATTTTATGAAATGAATAAAATTGGAGGACTTGCGCCTGTAAATAAGGAAATGATAGAACGCACGTTGCAGTTTTTGAGAAGTCGTCGCAATGATGATGGAACTTACAACCAAAACGCCGGAAGATATGGTTTTTCGGGCGCACCCCAAAGTGTGGGCAATGCCTATATCGCATACGCTTTAGCCGAAATAGAGAAACCGGATATGTTGGCTTACCAACAAGCATTGGCAGAGGCGTTTCAAAGCAAAGATATGTATCGTATGGCATTGATGGCAAATGCGGCTATCAAACAAAACCAAACTGAAGATTATGATAAACTCATCACTTATTTTAAAGAACAATTACGTGTTTTTCCGAAAAAGAAACTAAAAATAGAGAGTTCTATCGTGCGCAGTTCTACCGCACAAACAGAAGCTATTGCGCTTTGGGCTATTGCGTTGATGCGTGCCGAAACTCTTGATATACCTGCCATTGAACGATGTATGCAATATTTGGCTTCTCAAAAAGGAAGTTACGGCTATGGCAGCACGCAAGCCACCGCTTTGGCGCTCAAAGCTTTCTCCGATTATACATTGAAAGTTCCACCTATCCAGGATTTTCCTTCGGATGTTACACTCAAAATAAATGAACAAGAGTACGTTATTCCATATAGTGCGAATTTCAACAAAACAATCTCACATACAGAATTTATGAAACACCTTCAACAAGGGAAAAACAAGATTTCTATACAATTTAGCGATAGCACGAACTTGATTCCTTACGCATTAGTGTTCAACGGTTCATCTATAACCCCTTCAAGCTCTGCTAACTGTCCGTTGCAACTATCTTTGAATCTTACTAATACAACGGTGAAACAAAATGAGAGTGTTCGTCTTTCCATCCAATTAAAAAACAAACGAAGTGAAGGACAACCTATGAGTATGGCAGTAATTGGCATTCCTGCAGGATTAGCGCCGCAGGCGTGGCAATTAAAAGAATTGCAAGAAAAGGGCGTTTTCGATTTTTACGAAATCTTAAAAAATCAGTTGGTTTTCTATTATCGAGAAATGGGACCCAACGAAATTAAAAATATTCATTTAGATTTAAAAGCCGAAATTTCGGGGAACTACATAGGAACAGCCTCTTCTGCATATCTGTATTACACGCAAGAGGAACGACATTGGCTAAAGGGGTTAGAGATAATAATAAACAAAAATGAAATCTTTAAAAAATAACATACGTACTGCAATTAATATGCGTTAGTGCTGTACATAACTAAAATAAAGTTCATAAACTAAATCATCAATCTGTTTTTTCAATTCCGATTGCGCTTCAAAATCGATGGCTTCTAAGTTTTTTAGTTCTTGCAAAGTTACTTCTTCCCGATTGAAAATCAAACCGTTTTCAAAATACTTTTCTGAAATCAGTTTTTTTACAAAATCTTCTTTCCCTATTTCTATCTTGCATTGATAATCTTTTTGGTTGAATGTTAAAATGAGATTGTTCCTCGTAACTTGAATATTATCAAACCGTTGCACTGTTAAATCGTTAAAATCAACAAGATTTTTCAAGGTAACTTTTTCTAAATCAAGCATCTTTTCAGCAAGGGAGATTATTTCCTCTTTTAAGGGCTGTTTTTTTAGAGTTATAATAGGAACCCGAAAGTATTGTTTAATAGCAGTTAGGGGAACAATAAAAGCTTGTTCGTTGGGCAACATTAATTTTTCTTGTAAAATTTTCTTTGTAATAGGAGAATTTAACAACGAAAATAGGTACAACAACTCATTTTTATTATTGGAGCTAATAAGCAAAGATTGGTTTCCATTAAGTAACAAATTTATTTCATCTGAAAATTGAAAAATATGATTAAAACGAGTTTTCCAAATTATTTTATATTGATTTTCAAACGCTTTCATTCCTTGACTGCCCGGAATAAATTCAATTAAATTGTTTTTGTCATAAAATAAATCTGATTTTGTGGTTGAAAATCTGCTATAATTATTGATTTTTGGATTAAAAATTTTATATCCATCTTCGATAAATTGTTTTGATATTTTATCATTATTTAAAATTAACCCGCCATCAAAACAAATTTCATCATAATTATTTAGCACTTTCTTTCTATACTCTTCTATCGATAATGATTGTTGCGTATATTTTTTAAAAAGATTTAAAGTTTCTTTGTCACTTTTTACAAAACTCCAATTTTCAACATTTTCTAAGAGTTCAGATTGTGAAAAATATTTTGGCTTTTTTCGGTGTTTCCCTTTGAAATATACTTTAAAACTTTCTCCCTTTTTTGTAAAATATGGGGTAAAATTTATAACTTCAACTTGATGATTTTTTTCAGGACGTTCTTTTTTGACAACAAAAATTAATGAAGAAGTGGCAATGGGTTTTTTTTGTTGCAATCCTCTACCTACAAATAAATTGCCTTCAAAAGTGAGTAATTTTTCAATTGTTGTGTTTTTTGCCAAATGGTAACGTAAAACGTCTAAATCACCTGCCGTAAACATTGTTTGCGGGATGATATAACACATTTTTCCACCTTTTTTGAGTAAAGCTAATCCTAATGCGACAAAAAAAGCATATAAATTCGGCTTGGGAGAATAAGGTTTTATTCGGTCAGGTACAGTGTTAAGATTAACACCGTAAACATTTCCCATTGTAATGGAATTATAATTTTTGTCTTTGATTTTCAGTGTAAAAGGAATGTTTTGTCTACAGGATTCGTTGTAGCCAACATACGGTGGATTGCCCACCACAAAATCAAATCGCATACGCTCGCCGTTGTGCCCCTGCATCGATTCTATCATCTCCTGCAAATTTTTATTGTCGCGCATAAACGAAACGTAACCTAAATCAGTACTTGAAAACAGAGTCGGGAAATCCATTTCAGGATTTAAAGCACCAATATCCGCATCTAAAAACTCCGAAATACTGTCCTTAGTTTTAAAGACTTTTATTTTATCTTCAACCGGATTTTCATAGTTATCGTTGATAATCAAAGGTAAAAGGCGCATTAATATACTCATTTCTGCCAAGTAAAGCGGAAACTCCTCTATATCAAGTCCAAAGATATTTTTACTGATTAATTGTTCAACTTTTTTGGCTTCGTTTTTAGTAAGTTGCTCGGGAAAACATTGTAAAATAGCGTCAACTGCCGAATACAAGAACGTTCCTGCGCCGCAAGAGGGGTCAATAATTGAAATCTTATTTTTGTCTTTTTCTAATTCTTCGGGCGTATATCCTAATTCTTCAAGCATCAAATTTACTACTTCGGGGTCGGTAAAATATTGCCCTTTATTTTTATCATCGTACAAATCTTTCAGATAATTTTCGTAAATAAAACCAAAAATTTCATTTTTAAGGTTTCCAAAATTGTATTTATCAATAAAAATAATAATGTCCAGCCAAGCCGAAATATCGTCAATATTCAAATTTGACTTGAAATGATGAAAAATTTTTCGATTAATATTCTCTTGTTCAAGCACAAAAGGTTTATAAATATATGTTGAAACATAATCGGCAATCGTTTTAATATGACTCAAAATAGACTGATAATTTTGCGTATCGGGTAAATAATTGCTAATTAAATTGAAAATCTTTTTATACCAATCCGTAAAGTTTTTGAATCCGTTGTCAACAATAACTTTAAACAATATAAATTGAATTAAATAGGAATAAGCGGTTTCTACTTCTTGTTTTTCAGTCATTTCATAAGTTTCCGACATGTTAAGTTTGAGTCTGAAATTTGTAATCAATTTGGTGGTGTCATCAAAAAACAATTTACGGTTTTCGGAATAGTTTAAATCTATTTTTTCTTCAAATAAACTCAGTTGCCCTGATGGATTAAAAATTTCAAGATAATAATGTTCGGGTTTTATATAATCGTTCCAAAACGCTCTAAATTCGTCAGGTTTATTAGTAATTTCATCAATGGTAAACTTGCGGTATGTTGTTGCCCTGTAAAAACGCCACTCAAAACCGTCTGTTAATATTCCGTACTGTTTGCTATAATCAATTTGGTATCTTTGCAGTTGCGTAATTCCCTCGTTTATATGTGTATGGCATTTAACTTCAACAGGAATTGTAACCTCATTATCTATGTACAAAATAAAATCGGGACGTCCTTCTTTTCCCAAAACCGCATCGTGCGTAAAAGTTCCAAGTTTTTGAAATCTTGGAGTTTTCAACAGATTAAAAACTTCTTTCGACTCCAATACATCAGACACAAAACTATGCACTCCCGAGCCAATTTCGAGAGTTTTGTAGGCTTCGGCGTTTTCTTCCCACTTGGTTTTGAGTTGATTTATTGAAAAATTCTCCATTGGAATATTTTTGCAAAAATACTATTTTTATTTATTAATGTAAAGAATGATTTTGTGTCAATACCTGTATTTTTTCCAGCATTTTTTTAAATAGTTTCGTATTTCATTTTCCCGCGCGTTGTTTTGTGGTTCGTAAAACTTTTTGCCGCTAATTGATTCGGGGAGAAACTCAAGGTCGGTGAAATTGTTTTCAAACGAATGGGCGTATTTGTAATCTTTCCCGTAATCCAATTTCTTCATCAGTGGGGTGGGTGAATTTCTCAGATGCAGGGGTACAGGTAAATCACCGGTTTTTCGCACCCAATCCAACGCTTCGTCAATAGCCATGTAGGAGGCGTTGCTTTTGGGCGAAGATGCCAAATAGATAACCGTTTGCGACAAAATGATTCGGGCTTCGGGCATTCCAATTTGATGTACCGCCTGAAAACAACTGTTTGCCAGCAACAACGCATTGGGATTGGCATTGCCAATATCTTCCGAGGCCAAAATAATCATGCGGCGGGCAATAAACAGCGGGTCTTCGCCGGCTTCAATCATCCGCGCTAACCAATACACCGCGGCGTTTGGGTCGCTGCCACGCATAGATTTGATGAACGCCGAAATAATGTCGTAATGTTGTTCTCCTTTTTTGTCGTAAAGTGCCAAATTCTTTTGGATACACTTCATTACCAAATCGTTGGTGACCACTAATTTTCCCGATTCGGGTTTGGTAAATTGCGCTACTAATTCAATGGCATTCAGGAGTTTTCGTGCATCGCCGCCCGAAACGCGAAACAATGCTTCCGTTTCTTCAATTTCAATTAAGGTCTTTAATTGGCTCTCTAAATGTTGTTTTGCATTATCCAAAATAGCATTAAGGTCTTCAATTTCCAACGCTTTAAGCACATACACCTGACACCGCGACAGCAGCGGCGAAATAACCTCAAAAGAGGGATTTTCCGTGGTGGCACCAATGAGGGTAACGATGCCCTGCTCCACCGCGCCCAGCAACGAATCTTGCTGCGATTTGCTAAACCGGTGAATCTCATCAATAAACAGAATCGTCTTTTCGCCAGATGCTTTCGCTTTATCAATAATATCCCGAATATCCTTAACCCCTGAGTTAATGGCGCTTAGCATATAAAACTGCGCATTCACCAATTGGGCAATGAGCAACGCGAGGGTGGTTTTGCCCACGCCGGGCGGTCCCCACAAAATCATGGAATGCAACGCGTTGCTTTCAATAGCATTTCGCAACACAGTGCCTTCGCCAACCAAATGCTGCTGACCAATATATTGCGATAAAGTTTTGGGGCGGAGGGTTTCGGCGAGGGGTTTCATAATATTAATACTTAATAACCTTTTCGGTAACCATTCCCTTTTCAGTTTGTATTCGTAAAAAATAGACTCCGGCGGGGAAGACCGTAAGATAGTAAGACCGATAACCATCCCGTCCGCTTCGCGTCCACCCCTCCAATTCATTGGAGGGGAATTTGCCACCCACGTTTCTCCCGTAAACATCAAAAATCTCCACATTAGTAATTGACAATTGTCCATTATCAATTGTCAATTCTCCTGTGGTTGGGTTCGGATAGACGGTGATGCCGGAAAGGAGCGCATTTTCATTTATCGCATTGTAATTATTTGTTGCAACATTTGATTTTATGGAAGAACCGGCTTTGCCAACACTACAAGTTTCGTTAAGCAAAATCTCAACCATATAGTAAACATAGCCTTGTGGGGCAGTGAAATCGGTAAAAGTTGTATTTCCGGCGGGGATGGTTTCTATTAATTCCATTTCGCCTGTTCCGCCTGAAGAGCGATAAATATTGTAAGTAGAATAATTTATGCCTTCGTAAGGTGTCCACAATAGATTCCATGAATTGCCCATTCCGGCGTTGATGGTTAAGTGCATCGTTTTGTGCGCATCGCTTAATATAGACTCAGTGTTACATACAGTACCCTTTGCTGAAATCTTGTAACGATAGGAACGGGTTTTGGCATTACTTTCCATATCCACCCATTTGTTAGGATTACCATAATCAATAGTTGCCACTAATTCAAAATTTCCGCTTTGCGTTCCCTCACGATAAATATTATAAGCTTCAACTACATCTTGCTTTTTCCAAACAATTTCATTATGATAGTTCTCATCTACCGTAATCATACAAATATTTTGTTTTTCAACCACTTCGCCCACAAAATTGTTAAAACAGGAACTCCATACCGGAGCATTGATATAACTATTGTAAGTATTGCAAGGAATATAGACCGGAATATTTTTAGGCACCTTGGGAAATGTATTCGAGACCAACGTAGGAGGATTTATAGCGTCTGTAGTAATGGAAGTGAAAGAAGCGCAATCCTTGAAAAAATTAGCCGGAATAGTTTGCACCATACTCCCAATATTTAAAGTGGTAATGGCATTACAATTGTTAAATACCATGCTGGTATTTGTAGCTGTAGTTTTGCAGTTTACGGCATTAAAATTTACAGTTTTTAATTTTGAACAAGAGCCAAAAGCGATACTTCCTATATCGGTAACACTGTTTGGAATCGTAACGGATTCAAGTTCATCGCATAGATAAAAAGCCCATATTCCGATATTTGTAACGCTATTGGGAATATGAACTGAAGTAAGCGTTTTGCAATCGGTAAAAACTTTATCGGCTATGGTTTTAACGCCATCGGGAATAATGATAGATTTAAAGGAATGACAACTATAAAAAGCGCCTGTTTCCAAGAGGGTAAGATTGCTTGGAAGAACAACTGATTCGAGGGCGACGCAATGGTAAAATGCCCAGGCTCCAATTCTTGTAACACTATTTGGAATTGAGATAGAAGTAAAATTGTCAAGATTTGAAAATGCATCATTTCCTACACTTTTTACACCATTTTCAACAATAACTGCATGAAAACTACTTGCATAAGCTGCCCACGGAGCTCTATTAGCCCCGCTTTCCGTATAATCGAGCATATTTCCATTTCCGCTAATCGTAAGTATGTCATCGCTAATATTCCACGTAAGCGGTCCCGTGGTTCCCCCCTGTGCAAAGGCACTTGTCGCACTCAATAAAATGGCGGTTGTAAATAGTAAAAGTTTCTGTTTCATAATGAATTAATTTTGGTTTTATTAAAATGTCGTGCAAAAGTATCAGTTTTTTTTTAATTTTAAAAATTTCAAACACTAAAAAAGAGGAAAAAACTTCTTTCATTGATAAAATCATTTCAACAAACTTTTTTTAAAAAATAATTGTACAAACCCTTGACAAAGTCAACAGTCTTCACTTTTATCTGGTAAAAAATCTAAAAAAATTATATTTTTTCATAGATAATTGTATTTTTGCCGAAAATTTATTATTAATAATGAAAAGAAAAATTTATTTGGATTTAGTTAAATGGAAAAACAAATCCGGAAGAATGCCTTTGATTGTGAATGGCGCGCGCCAAGTTGGGAAAAGTTATATTTTACAAAAGTTTGGCAAACAAGAATTTGAGAATTATATTATCGTTAATCTTGAAACCGACAAGGCTTTGGTAGAGAAATTTGAGGAAAATATTACCCCAACAATTATTATACAATACTTGGAATCTGCTCACTCGCAACGAATTATTCCGGGAAAAACATTGGTTATTTTAGATGAAATTCAAGCATCAGAAAGGGCATTAACTTCGTTGAAATATTTTTGCGAACAAGTTCCTGAATATCATATTATTGCAGCGGGTTCATTACTTGGAGTTGCGATTAATCGCAATAAATACTCTTTTCCTGTTGGAAAAGTAGATGAAATGATGATGTTTCCCATGGATTTTGAAGAATTTTTGTGGGCATTAGACAGAGAAAATTTTGCTACTTTAATCAGGGCGCATTTTGAGTTGAATAAGCCTTTGGATGTTCATTCAATGGCGATAGCGTTTTACAACCAATATCTGATTGTTGGGGGGATGCCGGCAGCCGTTAAAGAGTTTATCGCTACCGGAAGTTTTGTGGCTGTTGCAGATATTCAAAACAGAATTTTGAATGAGTATATTGCAGATATGGCAAAATACGCCGACCCTGCCACTTGCATTAAAATTCGGGCTTGCTATGAGTCAATTCCTGCGCAATTGGCAAAAGAAAATCACAAATTTCAATACAGCGTAGTGCAAAAAGGGGGTAGTGTTACTATTTTTGGCGAATCTATTGAGTGGCTCAAATATGCCGGTGTGGTCTTAAAATGTCAAAAAATCACAAAAGGCGAAATGCCCGTTAAAGTTTATGTGGATTTGAGTGTTTTTAAGTTGTATATGTCTGATGTTGGTATGCTCACTATGCAGTCGGGAGTGGCAACACAAGCCATTCTTTCGCCTTTGGAAACTATGAACTTCTTTATCGGTTCTATTGCAGAAAATTATGTGGCGCAAACTTTTGCCGCTAACCGTATTCCATTGCTTTACTGGAAGAATGATAATACCGCTGAGGTGGATTTTATAATCCAAAGAGGAATGGATGTTATTCCGCTTGAAGTGAAAAGTGGCGTAAGGGTTCGTTCAAAAAGTTTGGGCATTTTTTTAGAAAAACACAATTCTCCTTATGGAATTAGAATTTCAAAAAAGAATTTTGGATTTGAGAATAAAATTAAGTCTGTGCCACTTTATGCTGCTTTTTGTATATAGTTTAATAGCACGCAGATTATTATTAAACACTAACCACTACTTCCCATAGTACTCAAAAACCTCCTCAAACGCTTCTTTGCACACCGGACAAAACCCATCATACACTTTCTCTTTCATGGTGCAGTTGCGCCACGGGCGGTAAACTCCTTTTGCTACGTAGCCGCCTCCTTCAAAAACCCCAATAATGTTGTTGTATTCATCAGTATCCGGAGTTGGAACGGGTATGTTTTCTGAAAGCAGGTGTTTCCATTTTTTGTCAAATTCAACCAAAGTAGTTAAATTTTGTTCAACGGGTTCAATTCCTTCGGGATAAAAATCGCGCACAGAAACCTCCGAGGTAAAGTACTCATCGCCCAAACCTACGACAGAGTGTCCCAACTCATGCACCGTTACATAATCACTAAATTCTCCGTCGGAATTTACGGTAGCATAGAAATTATAGATTCCGCCGCCGCCATATTTTTTTGAATTGCAAATAATTAAAATAGCATCGTAAGGAGCATCGTCGGCAATTTCATTCATTTTCCACACATTCAAACACATCAAATACCTATCCACATCAATCGTATTGTAGCTACTGTTTATCAAGGTATTCTTAAAAACCTTGGCATTAGGGTCAGTTATACCTGATTGCTTTGAGTATCCCTCAATCGCTCTGATGTTTAGTTTGTTTTTGTTTTCTTTAAACGGTGAACAATTAAGAATATAATCAGCAAACGTTGTCATATCTTTTTGCAGTTTTTTCTTGTCTTTTTTTGCATAACCATCGGGGATAAACAAAATATCCAAGCAACTTTCTGCAACTCCGCCAATATGCAACTCCATTACATTATTCTCTTTCATAAATGGCTTTTGAGGCGTATTTTTTGGGTCAAATTTTCCTTCAAAAAGAATCTTAAAATCATGAGAACGTGTGTAAACCGAAAACTCGTAAACTATAGATGCTTTCGGGTAGGGCATCTGAATAGACTCTTCAAATGAACCCAACTCTTTTTCCGCTTTTTCCGTAGTAACAAACTCGCCGAAAAGGGTAGAGTAACTTCGGGTATAAATCACTTGATGGGTTTGGGCGTCTTTCAAAGTCAGCACCATCTCGCCCAAGCGTGTGGGTTCAATTAATTGCGTGCGAGTACCGCTCCAAATTCCTCCTTGCCAAAAGGCTACAGGTTCAACGGTTTCGCTGTGCGCATTACCAATATGCAGGTAATCTAAACGCAAGGTTTTGTTTTCAAAATAATCATCAAAATGTTGCGCAAAAATTTCATTGGAAATAATAAATAACAAAAAGATGAAAACACTTTTTGTAACGTATAATTTGTAACAAAAAGATGAAGATACAGAATTTTCCATAAAGATTTGAATTTATTTGGGGGCAAAAATATTATTTTTTAGTATATAAAAGCAAGAGAAAAATAAGAACTTTTAATTCAATAAAAAATTTTAACTTATTGAAAATTAAAAGTTAGCATTTTTTTTAAAATTAAAATACAGAAGACAATGAAATAAAAATACTTTTGCAGTCGTTTTATTGACTAAAAAAAAACACATAAATTATTTTAACATTTTAATAACATTATCACAATGAAAAATCAAGTACAAAAAAAAGTAAAAAAAGGAACTCTTTCAGCAATTTGGGTTATTTTAGGATGTGCGATTATCGCTTTTCTTTTCTTTTTTCTCGTTTGTGGAAATCCCGCTAATTTTGATGAAAAAGGACACCCCATCGGAGGAAATCTATTCGGCACATTATATATGGGGGGCTATGTTATCCCTATTGTAATGACCTTGTTACTCACAGTTCTTGCCTTAGCAGTGGAACGTTCTATTGCTTTGGGAAAAGCAAAAGGCAAAGGCAAATTGTTGCTGTTTGTTGAAAATGTAAAACAGGAATTGGAAAAAGGCGACATGGAAAAAGCCCAACAACTTTGTAAAGCCCAAGAAGGAAGTGTAGCTAACGTTCTAACATCAGCATTACTACGTTATGAAGATGTTGACAAAAGGGATATTTCTAACGATGAAAAAGCAGCACTCATCGCTAAAGAAATTGAAGATGCTACCACCCTGGAACTTCCGGGTATGGAAAAAAATCTCTCCATTATCGCAACTATATCTACTTTGGGAACATTGATGGGATTGTTTGGTACGGTTCTCGGAATGATCAAGTCGTTCGGCGCTATGGGACAAGAAGGAGCCCCCGATTCTACCAAATTGGCAGTAGGTATCTCCGAAGCGCTTCTCAATACCGCTATGGGTATCGGAACCGGTGCACTTGCTATTATTGCTTACGGATATTACTCAGGTAAAGTGCAAGATATTACCAACTTTATTGATGAAGTAGGTTTTGCAATCGGACAAACTTTCACCAAAAAGAAATTGGGAAAATAATCCCATTCTGATATTATAATTACTTTTAAATTAAGAAATTATGTCCAAAGTAAAAGTCAAGAAACATAGTACATTTATAGATATGACGGCGATGAGTGACGTTACGGTACTCCTATTGACCTTCTTTATGCTTACGGCTACGTTTCTTCCCAAAGAGCCAATCAGGGTTATTGCCCCATCATCCGTAATGGAAATTAAAATCCCGGATGCCAATGTTTTGACTATTTTAGTCAGAAACGACGGACAATGCTATCTGAATTTCGACAGGCCCAATGATAGAAGAAATGTGCTGAAGTTAGTAGGCGAAAACCATAACATCACCTTTACCCAAAAACAAACTATCTCTTTTGTAAACCAACCCATTATAGGGGTTCCATTTAGTATGTTATCCAAATTCTTGGATTTGAGTTTACAAGACCAGGATGACATGTTGAAAGTATCGGGAATACCTATAGATAGCGCTAATAACCAGTTGCGAAGCTGGATACAATATGCTACAACTATTAACCCCGACTTGAAACTTGCCATTAAAGCCGATCAGGATATCCCATATACCAAAATAAAAACTGTTATTGCAACCCTGCAGGATTTAAGACAAAACAGGTTTAGTTTAATAACAGTTCTAAGAGGAATGCCGGAAGGATTCTAACATTATAGTATTATTAAATAAATGAAAAAATTATAAACTATGGCTGATATAAATACCGGAGGAGGTGAACAAAAAAAAGGAAAACCTAAAAAATTGCATCTTAGGGTTGACTTTACACCAATGGTGGATATGAATATGTTGTTAATCACATTCTTCATGTTCTGTACAACGCTAAGCAAACCTCAAATGATGGACCTCGTTATGCCAATTAAAGACGAAAACTTACGCAAAGAGGATAGAACCAAAACAGACGAAAAAAATACCATCACGCTCCTTCTTGGAGAAAAAGATGAAGTATTTTACTATTTTGGGTTTCCAAATTATGCAGACTATACTTCGTTGGTAAAAACTAATTATTCACCGGATGGACTTCGTGCTATGCTCGCGGACAGAAATGGTAAAGTGGTGAAGAAAATTGCAGAACTGAGATTGAAAAAAGCAAAAAAAGAGATATCTGATGATGACTTTAACAAACAAACCGCTGAGATTCGAGATGTGAAAGATGGATTAGTGGTCATTATTAAACCTACCGAAGGCTCTACCTATAAAAATTTGGTAGATGTTTTAGATGAAATGCAAATTTGCAGTATTGGAAAATATGCAATTGTAGAACCCGAACAAGGTGATTTTACTTTGATTGAAAATCTCCTGCAACAAAGAAATATTGCTCCAACAAAATAAATTATAACACCTTAAAATTGTAATAAAATGGCAAAAGACATAAATTTATATTCACAAGAATGGTGTGATATTGTATTTGAAGGTAAAAACCAGGACTACGGCGCATATCAGGTTCGTTTAACATCCACCAAAAGACATGTTATTGCGCTAATAGCGATTCTTATTCTTACCGTATTTGTTGCATTTTTACCTACTATTATTAGCCAGGCAAAAGCGGCAATAGAGAAAGCACGTATGAGCGGATTTACAGAAGAGATTAAAATACATGAACTGGATGTAGAAGTTGAACCTCTCGATGATTTTGTACCCCCCGAACTGCCGCCTCCCCCTATGATTGCCTCTATTAAATTTACAGCTCCCGAAATTACAAAATCTGAAGATATGACAGATGATGACGCTATGAAAGCGCAATCGGAATTGATAGATTCAAAAGCGGCTGTGTCTATTATAAATTACGCTGGTGACGATGACCCGAATGCTGTTAACCCTATAGATTTAATAGAAGTTAAAAAAATTGTTCAGGAAAAAGAGGAAATTCACAGGTTTGTAGAACAAATGCCCGAATTTCCCGGTGGAATAGATGAACTATATGCTCTAATAAAAAAACAACTAGTGTATCCGCAACAAGCAAGAGATTATGGAATTCAAGGAACCGTTATCATTCAATTTGTTGTTACTAAAGATGGTTCTGTAGACCAAGTTACGGTACATGCAGGAGTACATCCCATTTTAGATAAAGAAGCAGTTAGAGTCGTGAAATTATTACCAAAATGGATTCCTGGAAAAATGAATGGGAAAAGTGTAAATTGTTATTATACTATTCCTATTGCATTTAAAATAAGTTAGTTGTACCAAAGAATAAAAAGTATGAGAGACAGAAGTTTTAACTTCAAATTAATTTGGGGAATCTTTATGTTAATTATGTGTCTCGGAATGGCTTATTTACTGGTATTTACACATCTGTTTGACTTTAAACCCGAACTGCGAATAATATTTGGAATATGTTTTTTTCTGTACGGGTTATCTAAAGCATATAGAATATGGAAATATGGAAAATAATGAAACTTGGAAGTAATAGTAAGTTTTTACTAATTGCAATCTTATTAGTACTTACTATTTTATCTTGTAATAGGAATAGGAAAGCTATAACTCGTACGGATACCCCAACAAGCGGAGAGGCAATCATTGCCGCTGACGAATGTTTGGAACCGATTGTCAGAGAAGAATTAAATGTTTTTACCGCTCTGAATTTAGATGCGCATATTTACCCTGTATTCACATCAGAATATGATATTTTTAACTTCTTATTGAGCGACAGTATTCGTTTAATTATTGCGGCAAGGGATATTACAGAGACTGAAAGAAATCACTTAAAAAGTTTGAAACGTTATCCTCGCTCTCAAAAAATAGCAATAGATGGAATAGCACTGATTATTAACAAAGAAAATAAGGACTCTTTATTAAGTGTGTTGGATTTGAAAAAAATAATCACGGGAGAAATTCAGGATTGGAATATTTTATCATCTACTCCATCGGTAGCACGCCCCATTACGGTAGTGTTTGACCAGCAAAATTCAAGTACTCTTCGCTTTATCATGGATTCTATTTCTATGGGAAAAATGGTGGGTGATAATTCGGTAGCAGCAAAATCCAATCAGGAGGTTCTCAATTATGTGGCTAAATATCCTAATGCTATGGGAGTTATTGGCGTAAATTGGATTAGTAATCCAAATGATTCTACTAAATTAAGTTTTGATAGTTCCATTCGGGTTATTTCTCTCAGTCGAGAAATCTTTCCTACGGAAGCGAATAGCTATAAGCCGTTTCCTGCTTATCTTGCCACCGGAGATTATCCGTTGAGAAGAGATATTTATGCTATTATTTCAGATGTTATAGGAGGGCTTCCTTCAGGTTTTGTCTCTTTTATTGCCGGAGACAGTGGACAACGTATTATTCTGAAAGCCGGATTGGTTCCGGCAACGCGCCCAACTAGACTTATTAACTTGAAAAATAATTTTTAACAATATTACTAATAAACAATTTATCATGAATAAAGCAAAACTACTTATGGTCTTTTTATTTTCAATATTTACTTTTGTAAACGCTCAAAAAAATATTGGAATAGATTATTATGGAATAAAAGATTACGAATTGGCAAAAAAATATTTTCTGCAAAAATTATCGGAAAATCCGGCTGAAGCCCATTATTATTTAGGTGAAATCGCTTTTGCTGAAGGACAATTGGAAGAAGCGGAAAATTATTACAATAAAGGACTACAAACAAAATTTGATTTTTATTGTAAAATAGGTTTGGCAAAAATTAATTTAAAAAAAGGCCAAAAATCGGAAGCTTTATCTTCTTTGCTTTCAATACAAAAAAAACATTCAAGTGATATTGATATACTTGTGGCAATTGGGTATGCTTATTTAGATAATCAATTATATAAAGATGTAGAATCTTTATTGAAAGATATGCAAAAAGTAGATAAAAAAAATCCGAAGATATATGTTTTAGAAGGTGATATGTTTAATTCAATGCAACAAAATGGAGTTGCAGCTGGAAAATACGAGATGGCTATTCTTTTTGACCCGAATTATGCTCCGGCTTATATTAAATTGGCAGAAGTTTATGAAAAATCAAATTGGCAGGTTGCTATTGAAAAACTGAAAAATTTACTCGAACGTCATCCTGATTATACCATAGCCTATCGCTATTTAGGAAAAATATATACCAATAATATGCGTCTTTCGTTGGCAATTGATGCTTTTAAAGCTTTTTTCGCAGCAGGAAATTACACATTGGATGATATAGGAAAGTATGCTCAAGCGCTATTTTTTAACAAAAATTATGACGAAGCCAACGAAAAAATTAAAGAAGGATTAGCAATAAATCCATCTCATTTTGTTTTAAATAGACTTCAGATGTATGTTGCAGCACATACGCTAAATATTGAAGCAGGTTTAAATTATGCAAAACAATTTTTTTTATTGAAAAAAGAGCAACCTGACGAATATATTACATTGGATTATTCTATGTACGCATTGTTGTTAAAAGAAGCAAAGATGTATGATGAAGCTATAGAGCAATATAAACAAGTATTATTAAAGGATAACACAGCTATTGAAAGTTATAAAGAAATTGCAATTCTTGCCAATTTGAAAGGACAGAGTGGTGTTGCAGCAGATTACTATAGATATTATATTGAAAAAAGTGAGCCTGAAAAAATTGATGTAATGGATTATTTTCAAATGGGAAGATATTATTATAGTGCAAGCACATTCCGTAATGCTACGGATACGGCTAATTTGCTTCTTAGATATAAAGATGACAACTTTCTTTCTACTATTTCTGAAAACGAACTTCAAAAAGATTCTTTGCTTGCAAACGTACAACTATTTATTGAAAAAGCACTTAAATATTATATGAATCAAGCAGATAGGGCTTTCGGAAAAGTTATTGAATTGGTCCCTGATGGTTATACAGGATATATGTGGAAAGGAAGAGTCAATTCACTTATGGATCCGAACTCAGAGATGGGCTTGGCAAAGCCATATTATGAAAAAGTAGTAGAAATATTAGCGGAAAGAGAAGAAAAAACAAATATTGTAATAAATTCACTTGTTGAGGCTTATAGCTATTTGGGTTATTATTATTACTTAAAAGAAGATAAGCCTAATATAACTTTATTTTGGAATAAAGTGTTAGAGTTAGACCCTGAAAATACTAATGCCAATGCTGTGTTAAAACCAAAAAAGTAATAAATCATACCTCGAAAATAAGGTTTTTTGCATAACGAAGGATGGCAACAAATACTTGATTTCGCCCAAAAATAAAGAGGTGATTTGTTATATCAAAGAGACCTTTGCAAGACAAAACATGATATAAACATTTGATTGTTAATATTTTAATAGTGTTTTATATTATTTTTTTTGTATCTTCGCGATATGTTTTATCAAAAAAATATTCAAATGGGCTTTTAT
>Ga0209628_10000252_pt1 | contig 31842 bp, 24 predicted proteins | sample TergutCu122P4_FD_187285 | JGI IMG/M metagenome (GOLD analysis project Ga0209628, IMG submission 187285) | Cubitermes ugandensis P4 segment gut microbial communities from Kakamega Forest, Kenya - Cu122 P4 (SPAdes) (version 2) | ecosystem: Host-associated > Arthropoda: Insects > Digestive system...
GAGCCGATAGGCTGGCCTTTCTTGTTCAAGCCTGAGCGCGATTCGTAGATAGCGTCCAACACTATCCGGAGCGCGTGGTCTTGTCCGACGACCCGTTTTTTGAGCGAAGCCTCGGCGTTTGTCAGCTTGTCGCGCTCTTTCGACTGCACTTTCCCTAACGGGATACCCGTTTGGCGGGCGACAACCGCATAGAGGTCGGCGCTTTCGATGCACGACCGTATATTTTCCGACAGTGGTTCCAGCTTATCTAATACCGTAAACAGATAGTTGAAACGCTCGTCTACCTTGTCAATCTTTGAGAAATCCGTCTCGTCGTCCAACTGTGCCGTCAGGATACAGCTCACCTTGTTAAACAGTTCATAATGCAACCATCCCAACTCCGTAAACAACGCCTTATCATCCAATCCTTCGGGGTTATCTTTCAGGAGTTGTAACTTTTCGCGGAGTACGCGAATGTCTTTCCCTGAAATATCGTTCATCGTCCTGACAAGCGACATCGTGCGGTCGATAAGGTCGAAAGCCGAATCGGGAAGCGATTTCTCGTTCAGATACCGTTTGGCTAAGCGAATCGAATCCTTAATAACCTCATCCGAAATGGTCAGCCCGTGGAACTCCTCGAAGGCGTTGACAGCCCCTTTTAATATCCGGTAGCAATGGTCGGCATTCGGCTCCTCGATGGTTATCTTTTCAAACTTGCGTACAAACTCCTTATCCGTTTCGATGTTTTTTGTATAGCCGTCGATCGATGCTGTACATATTAATAATATGTTGCCCTGGTTAAGCGCCTGCTTCAGGGTGTTAATAGCGCCGTACAGAACGCCCTGTTTATCCATCAGCTTTTCGACCGATTCGATAAGCAGGATGGCGTTGTCGTTCTGTTTCATCTCTTCGATGATATTTTTCAGTCGGTCTTCGGCTTCGCCTTTGTAGTTAGCGTCGGCAGTGATAGCGGCTAAGTTCAGCTCATATACGGTATAGGAATCAAGAAATCCCGGGACATCCGAAGCGACTAACCGCTGCACAAACCCGTTCACGAGCGCTGTTTTCCCTACACCCGATTCACCTGTAATCAGCAGGTTGGACTTCGTTTTACGTCCCAATACTTCAAAAAGTACCGATATCTCGTTTTCAAATCCGACGACCGGACTGATAAGACCGTTTTCGACTAACTCATTTTTATTGATGCAATATTTACCGATGACTTTGGAAGAGCCGGTACCGGCTGATGTTGTCGTTGTACCACCCGTTGCAGCGCCTCTTTTGCCGCCCTTCTTGGGGGTCACATCGACATGGTCGATAACCTCTTGCGAAGTCAACGTCAAGGTTTTTAACTGTTCGTAAGTGAAACCGACGCCCGGCGTACAGAGCGATGCCAGTAGGCAAACAGGCGTCGTCTTATCAAGGTTCAGCCTCAACCGGTTATTATCCGCTTCGCGTAAGGCTGCTAAAGAGGAATCTGACAGGTTCAAATCGTCCGATACCTTTCTCGTTTTTGGATAAAACTCTATTTGAATCTCTGCCCATTCGAGCAGGTAGTAATAATCTTTCTCCATCTGCTCAATGAGCGGTATCAGTTCGATATCCTTGTGCAACAATGCCTTAAGCAGATGCGCCGGCATAACGGAATCCTGAAAACATTCTTTAGAATACTCTTTGGCAATGCGGATCACGTTCAGCACTTCATCGCTCCAATCTTTTGATGAGCTATTAAAATCATCGTTTAAAAAATAATCCATACTCTTTTCCTTTATTGTTACAAAACACTTGAATTTCCCCTGTAAATTTTTAAAAATAATGTATTCCTCTTGTCAAACCGACTTTGTCTTCCGAATTAATTTGCGCGCAAAAGTACATAAATCTTTTTTAATAATAAAATCCTTCCATCGTTTTTTTTTACTCTCGGATGCTTAATGTCTGATTTTGAAGCATATATTTTTTTCTCTAAACTGATTTAATAAATAATCGTAGTGAAAATCGCTGCAAAGATACGGCGTTAAAAAACGCTAAAATACCCCCAAATGGGGGTTTTTTTATTTAGAAGCAAACACCTATACCAATGACATGTTTAAACTTCTTGATGTAATCCTGCTGTTCTTTTTCCAAGGCGAAGCGGTATTGGAGCGTATAGCGCAAGGCAACCGGTCCGATTTTTCCTAAGAGGCCTATTTCGGGTGATATGGCATTATGTATATCAATTTTTGGGTCATCTTTCGATTTCCGATAGTCCCAAGTTGCTTTCCCCGTATAGCCGGGTCCGAAAAATATCCAAACCGGCTTGTAAACCTTTATAGTCCATCCGAATGATATATTTATTTCGGGTTTTTTGGCTAGTTCGTAGTCTTTTCGAATGGCTTCAAACAAATCCTTATTCAACCGCATAGAGAAATAGCCACAAATCTTATTCTCACTGTATTTTCCTGCCGAAATACCCAACGGAGTATTGGGAGCAAACTCGTAGAGAATGGCCTGAACCCGCTGGTTGCGGTCGGCTTCGGCATTCCGTATTTCAATTAACCGCAAGTTGGCTTCAACGGATTTATTGCAAGCCTGTTCCAATACGATTTGGTATAGCTTCTTTGCTTCCAAGTATTTCCCGTTAAAGAAATAATTTTCGGCATTGTAGTAGTAGTTGTTACAGACTTCGACAAACTTAATTCTTGACTCGTTTAGCCGGGTGGAAGCATACCTGTCTTCGCTGTTATAGGAAAGGATTCGTTGGTAATTCTCAAGCGCATCTCTGTAATTGAGCATATCAAAGAGATAGTCAGCCCGCTTTTTAATTGTTTGAATGGAGTCGATAATAGCAATTTTGGCTTTCACATTGACGTCTTCCGGTTTATCAGTACAATTCATAGAGAGCTGGAATTTTTCTAACGCTTCGGCGTAGAATGACTTTTTAAACAGTTCTACGCCTTCATTGTAGTGTTGATAAAAACAGCCTACGCCTACCGTTGCGTTGGGGTCATAGACCTCGAAATGTCTAAATTCGCTTGGTTTTAATTCTAAAGCTAAACGTAGTGGTCTGAAATCCCTTGCGAAAATTTCTAATATCCTGTTTTCATAACTTGCCCCTTTGTATTTGCCGACGATAAACCTCAGATAATAGAACGACAAGCCGCCTTTCTCTTCGATTTTATACACATCAACAGATTTGTCAATATTCGATGCAAAACTAAGGAAAAGCGTCGTCGAGCAAGAAATAGTAACGCCGGCTTGCCAAGCCGTATTATCAATCGAAGTATTTTTATCCGTAAAAACGCTTAATGCTTCAGTTTTCTCTTTCACTTCCAGCGTGCGTTGCGCGTAAGTGGTTGTAAAAGTAACGATTAACAATAAGAAAATAAGATTCAAAGCCTTCATAATGATTGAAGATAAAATTAGAATAGACCTTCGATTACGGTACAATAGCTAGTATAGGCATCGATTAGATTTTTATACCTTTTCCGGCAATCTTGGGTTAGCTTCGGATTAACTGTTGTAATGATCGATTGATAATCTTTATACTCCTCGGCTGTGCTATTGCCGTCTTTTTTCTTGATGTTGATTTTCATCTGCAAGGTTTTCAGGCGGCTATTGATGGACGACAATTCGGTTTCAGATAAAGTACAGGCGGCGCTAGCGGTGGCAACGGTTGCGCTTTTACATGTCTCATCGAAAAGGCTCAAACAGATGTCGTTATACTCTTTAAGGGCTGCGGCTATCTCTTCGCAGTCGACATATTTTTCGCATTTATCGTTGGTCTCTACAAACATTCTCCTTATCTTGTCTTTGAGCAGTCCGAAATACGTGCAGCTTTGGCTTTTCTGTGCGGAAAGGAGTTCTTCCCTGTCTTCCAACATGATCTCATGTACGCGTTTGACGTATGGAATTACAACGGCTGATATCTCGCACACTTCGGCAGCTTCCGGTCTTAATTCGAGGCGAATTTGTAATGTCACCGGGTCGCATTTGTATAAAATCTTCTTATCTCTGCTTGAAAAATAAAACCATGGTCTTCTTTCGTGTTTGATAACGAACAGGCCATTGAGTTGGATACTAAATTCATGTTCAACAACCGACAAGTCATAGAAAAACTCTTCTTCGTTGTTTTTTGCAAGCGTCCTGTAGCAATGCTTATAATCGTTGATAGTCAGGTGGTCTGATTTCAAAAAATAGGCCATATTGCTTAAATCGCTGTCTTTTATTTTTGTCCACAACAATTTCTTATGCGACTTACAATCTTTTACCCCTTTAATACCTTCTTTATGTTCATAAAAGGGGAATAAGAGCAACGGGTCGTCAATGTCGTTGAGGGTTTTACGGTCGAATACCAACTGTATCCGATGGTCCATTTCAAACCATTTGATTCCCATCATTATTCTTAGCTCGTCGGTGGGTAGCGGTCCTTTTAAAACTATTTCTTTTTGAGTTTGCTCATCCGGCTTCAGGTCAAATTCAACCGTCTGCTGGGCCAAGGCAAAAGAAGCGGCAAACAAAGCGCCTATAAATAAGGATATACATCTTTTCATAAATAATCTGATATTAATTAATAAGGTTTTAAAAACAAATACCTACGCCAAACACATGCCTGTTTTGTCCAATATAGTCTTGGAAATCTTTTTCTAAAGCAAACCGGTACTGAAACGTATACCTCAGCACGAGTGGGCCTATTTTCCCTAAGAGGCCCGCTTCGGGTGAGAGGGCGCTATGCAACAAGAAACCGGGGTCATCAGGTTTATGTCCTTCATATTCCCATGAGCCGACACCTGTATATCCTATTCCTCCGAACAGCCAGACCGGTTTTACGATTTTAAAGTTCAACCCGAATGAGACATTCACTTCGGGTCTTACTGATTTATCGTGATTTTTCAACATGGCATGAAATACTTCCATATTCAACCCTAACGAAAAATAACTGCCTACTTTGTTCAAATAATAATGTCCTGATGAAATACCGATTGGAAGGTTCTTTACATGTTCATTATTAGGGTATATTGCATATTCATACAGAATAGCTTGCGCCCGTTCTTTGCGTCTCTCTTCGATATTTTTTATTGTTATCAACCGTGGCTTAGCCTCATTCGATTGGGGGCAATCCTGTTCTAAGAGTATCTCATACAGTTTTTTCGCTTCATCATATTTTTTAGCAAAGAATAAGTCTTCGGCATTTTTAAAGTAGTTCTTACACGACTCCGACACTTTTATTTCGAGCGCACGTCTATTGGCGAAAAGGTCGTCACTGTTAAAAGCTATGATACGTTGGTAAGCGTCTATGGCTTCTTTATAATTCATCAAGTCGTAGGCCTGGTCGGCTTTTCTCCGTAGTAAAAGGATAGAATCGATATTGGCAATTTTTTCTTTGACGTTGATTTCCGGAGGTGCATCGGTACATACCAGCGCTAATTTATATTTCTCCTGCGCTTCACTGTACATGGCTTTCTTGAACAAATCGACGCCTTCGTTATAATTTTGGTAGAAGCACCCTACTCCTACAGTAGCATTCGGGTCGAACACCTCGAAATGTCTCGATTGACTTGGCGACAGGTTAAGCGGCAGCTTTAACGGTAAGAATCCGCTTGTTATAATTTCCAAAATGCGGTTGTCATAACTTGCTCCCCGATACCTCCCGACGATAAACCGGAGGTAATAATACCTTAAACCGCCTTTTTCTTCGGTTTTGTAGACATCAACCTTTTTGTCTAAATTCGACGAAAATGTCAGACTGAGAGTGGTTGGGCAAGAAATCGTAACGCCGGCTTGTCCTGCCGAACTGTCTAATGAGGTGTCTTTATCCGTAAAAACACTCATCCCTTCCGTTTTTTCCTTAGCTTCTAATACCCTTTGAGCGTAAGAAACCGTAAACGAAATGCTAATAATTAAAAATATAATCGATAGTTTTTTCATATTGAATTGTTTTTTTATAATCTTATATCCTTATATCCTTAAATCCTGTTCAAAGGTTCTGAATATTAAAATCATTCAGTTTGAAAATCTCATCTTTTTGAAGCTCTCTGTCGTTTATCTTGTCGGGTTGCCATGTTCTAACATGAATCATTGGCCAGGATTCATCTTTGAAATCGACCATCAGGAAAAGATAACCGGTATCGTTATAGGTGCTTGAACCCCACTTTTGTTTGAGTGTGACGCCATAAAGTTTGTCGTTTTTTGGGTGCCGGACGACTTCGATGTCATCAAACTCAATATCAATGTATTTATTTCGCGTAAAAGTGTTCTTCAAACTTGCCATGTACTCGGTTTTGGTATGCGTTGTATAAACGATTTTTTCTTTTCCTAACAGATTGTTGATGGCTGCATCTTTCGTTTGTGCGACCTTAACAACTTTGCCGGTGATAATAAGCGCATTGTTACTGAAAACTGATTCGATATACTTCACGTCTTTCCGGTTATACGCTGTGCGAAAGTTTTCGATAAAGCCAATAATAATCTCCCGCCGGTTAAAGTCTTCAAGCGTGCTGTATTCTTCCAACAGTTCTCTATATCGGGTTTCCGAGACCGAAATAGCGATCTCGTCAATTTTCCCGTCAGGCGTATAATTGATAACTATCTCCTGGTTTTGCTGCTCTTCGGGAGCGCCGGGAAACCGTACCGGTATATTGCGAACCTGATAACCTCCGTTAGCTTTCTTTATACATTTTTCACTAATGTATTCTTTCGAACTATACATCGGACTATTATCTAAAAACGTCATTACCGGCTGTTTTGAATTTTTTGAAAAAATATCCGATGAAAAATTCGGTTTTTTATTTTTAAGAATTGCCTCATTACATGCCGTTAAAAAAGATGAAGTGTAATTCTCAATTCTGTTCATCAAGTCGGTACTCTCCATGCCGTCTTTGATGCTAAACCAGACCTTTTCCGACTGCGCCATCGTCATCACCGGATAGCATAAAAAAACAAATACGCTAATCAATAAAAAAACAAAACGCTTTCCCATATTTTATACAATTTTTATTGTTTGAAATCTCCTATTAAGTTCTTGATGTTTTGTTGAGGCATGTTTGAGAAAAAATCTGCCTCAAAAACGCTTTCTTTCTTGAAAATATTTACTTTCGAGGTGTTGATTAGCAAAAGATGGATGTAGTTATAATCTTTGCTTTTCAAAATAACCGTCAACTTCACCTCCTTAGCATCGGAAAAAGAAATCCCTGAGAATATATCGTAGTTATCCTGAAAATTGCAAAGAAATTTTTGTAACGATATATCAAAGTCGGGCGAGAAGTTGCCGTACATCCGATGGTTGATATGCAAGGTATGTTCCATACGGCCTGTGTTTCGGATGATAAGGTTGGTCAGCGATTCCTCCGGGAAGTCTTCCGAAAATATCAGCTCCAAAGCATCGCCCGCTTTTTTATAGTATGTATTTGAATTGATGAACGGTAGAGCAAACGTATTCCCCTTTTTCGTAAAGATATTTTTGAAAGGGTCAAATAATAAATCCTCTTCCGATATTTTTTCGCTTTTGGCAGTATTCTCCTTTTCGCAGAGTATGTTATCATCTAATAATGAACTACTTAATAGTTCATCCGATTCTTTCTTATCGGTACCAAAAATCAGATCACGGGTAGCGGGGAACGACATCATAAACATATTGGTTGGGGTGAACTCCCAAACTGCCGCAAACTGATCCTTGTTTTTGTGTAAGCTAAACGTGACCGGATTCTGTATCTCTGCTAAAGCGTCCTTTAAGGAAGTAAAACCAAAGTTTCCGTACTCGACTCCGTTCTTCAACAGTTTAATCTTAAACCGGCTTAATACTTTCCCCACGTCATTATTCGTTTTCTGCAGAACAAGTTCGAGCATGAAGCGCTCAATAAAATTGCATACAGAGGAATTTATCAGGTCTTTCGTTTCATTGCTGAAGAGCGAGATGCCTAAATGGGTAATCTCCTGTCGTTGATTGTAGGTCACGATGAGAGACTTCCCATTGATGACCTCCGGGCAATTAAAAATACTGTCTGTCTTTGGCAAACATTTCTTACTTATTTCGCGTCCAATCTCCTCCAATTTGAGGGATGAATAGGACTGCGCCTGCATGAACACGGCAGCAAGAAGTAACGGTATGACTATACAAATCTTCATTGTTTTACTTTATTTTTAAAGGGTTACTGACTTCTGTTTCTATTATCTTCCTTGCAGTTACCTTCAAATTTTTGCGTTTACAAATTTTAGAATCGCTGCAAAGGTATTAATACAAATTTGAATGACCAAAATTCAACGAAAAAAAAATTATTTTCTTTTTTTTTGCTTGAAAATCGCCGCAAAAGTAACGCGAAAATTTTGCCTGTTTTACCCCCAAATGGGGGTTTTTCCCTCTGAACCGAAAGGCGATTTGTTCAAGTTTTTTGTTTTTTGCATAATTGTTGCTACTTTTGCGCCTGTTTAGTAAACAGCTTACAATGCAAGAAAAAAATATAGCCAGCCGTTCGGTTTTGCTGATCTATACAGGCGGAACAATCGGCATGGTGGAAAACCCTGAGACGGGAGCGCTCGAAAGTGTAGACTTTGAACATCTGCAAAACCAAACACCCGAACTGAAGCGTTTCCATTATCACATCGCTACTTATCAGTTCGACCCGCCGGTTGATTCGTCGGATATGGAGCCTTCCGACTGGGTCAGGTTGGTTGAAATAATTAGCATTAACTATGAGCGCTATGATGGATTTGTTATCCTTCACGGTACCGACACGATGGCCTACACCGCATCAGCGCTCAGTTTTATGCTGGAAAACCTCGCCAAACCCGTCATCTTGACAGGCTCACAACTTCCTATCGGCATGATACGTACCGACGGGAAAGAAAATCTCATCACAGCCATCGAAATAGCAGCGGCAACGAACACGGACGGAACACCGGTGGTATCCGAAGTGTGCATTCTCTTCGAAAACAACCTGATGCGAGGGAACCGCACGACGAAGATAAACACCGAATACTTCAACGCCTTTCGCTCCTATAATTTCCCTGTGTTAGCGCGCGCGGGCGTACATATTACTTATGAGTCCCATTTGCTGCGCCGACCCACCCCAGAACTTCCATTAAAGCCTCATTTCCAGCTCAATACAAACGTCGTTATATTCACTTTGTTTCCGGGTATTCGCGAAGAAATCGTAACTTCTCTATTCCATGCAAAAGACATTCGCGCCGTAGTGATGAAGACTTTTGGCTCCGGTAATGCGCCACAAAAGAAATGGCTGATTGATTTGTTGAGAGAAGCTACCGCAACAGGTATCTTAGTAGTTAATATCTCCCAATGCCTGACTGGTCGTGTGGTTATGGAGCGTTATGAGACAGGGCGACAGTTATTATCAGCCGGCGTCATCAGTGGTTATGACATCACTCCCGAATCGGCTATCACGAAGCTAATGTTCCTGTTAGCGTTAGACTTACCCCTTGAAGAAATCCGTAAACGAATGAAATCCAATCTGTCCGGTGAAATATCTTTGTAAATCCTATCAAAAGCGCATCTTAGTTGTAACGTGCCTCGCAGCGTCGCTTGTGCCGTTTATGGGCTCGTCTATCAACCTGGCGCTGCCACAGATAGCGCGCGAGTTAACGATGAACGGCGTCGTTCAAAGCTGGACGCTTACAGCCTATCTGTTACTATCAGCTATCCTTCAAGTGCCTTTCGGAAGGCTTGCCGATATTTGGGGCAAACGGACGGTCTTCATTGCCGGGTTATGTATATTTGCCATAACGACCTGCTGTTGCGGTTTTGCCACTAATAGCGTGACATTTATTATTTTAAGAGCATTGCAAGGCGTCGGGAGCGCCATGATTTTCTGTACAAATATTGCTATACTTTCATCCGTTTTTCCACCCAAAGAGCGTGGAACGGCCATGGGTATCAATGTGGCTATCGTTTATATTTCTATTGCCGCAGGCCCCCCTATTGGGGGAATTATCACCCAATACTTAGGGTGGAAATATATTTTTTTCATTACAGCCATCATTTCAGCCATTGCCCTGACAGGCTCATTGATGGTGATGAAAGAGCGGTGGGTTGAATCCAAAGGCGAGCCATTCGACCTAAAAGGCTCTATCATCTACGGATTAGCCATTGCAGCGTTGATTTATGGCCTCACTATTCTCCCCGGTATATTAGGCATAGCGCTTATCATCCTGTCAGTTGGGTTGCTTTTCCTTTTTGTGCGACATGAAAGCGCCGAAAAATTTCCTGTTTTCAATATCTCTTTACTAAAAGATAACAAAACATTTCGCCGAGCATCGCTTACTGCACTTATCAACTACGCTACCACCTTCCCAATCGGGTTTTTAATAAGCCTGTACTTACAGGAAGTAAAAACATTAGATGCCAAAAGCGCAGGGATGATATTGATCATTCAGCCCATCATTCAAGCGGTCTTATCTCCTTTTGCCGGTAAGCTATCCGACAAAGTACAGCCTCGAATCCTTGCCTTGTCGGGCATGGCGCTCATCTCAGTTGTTCTATTAGCCATCGCATTGCTGATTAGGCCTGACAGTTCGCTGATATTGCTTGTCATCACGCTGGGATTGTTGGGTGTAGGATTCGCCGCTTTTTCATCACCTAATACGAATGCCATCATGGGATCGGTCGAAAAGAAAAACTACAGCTTAGCATCGGCCACCACCGGAACGGTGCGCTTAATAGGTCAAGCCTTTAGCATGGGTGTCACCACACTGATAATCTCAAACATTATCGGTAACCAGCCCATCAACCACGAAGTGAGCGCCGAATTAATGAAAGTCATCCACACCACCTTCATCCTGTTTGCCCTGTTAAGCGCCCTCGGCGTCTACTCCTTATCCTCCCAGAAGTAACAACGGCATCCCTGCCAGGATGCAGTTTGTTTTGTTACATGATTTTCTACCAAACGGCACATACCTAAAGGTATAATAAAAGAGAAGCGCGACAATTTGAACCTAAGGTCGACGTAGTCAATTGCTGCCAAAAAAAGCGGGATTTTTTTGTTTTACGAAAAAGCGTTACCTTTGCGGGGCAAAATTCAATAATAGTTTTAATTTTATTTAGTTTAAATATGGATCAACCAAAGCAAGTGACTCACAAACTACCTGAGGATCACGAGCAAAAATTGGATCAGATTGCAGAAGTGATAGCCCGGTTTGAGGCAAAACCAAGTAATTTGATTATGATTTTGCATGCCTCTCAGGGTATCTATGGGTATCTACCCTACGAAGTTCAAAAATTTATTGCCGATAAAATGAACATCCCCGTAGCGGAAGTGACGGGGGTCGTTACTTTTTATTCGTTCTTCTCAACAACCCCCAAAGGAAAACATACGATTATGGTATGTATGGGGACTGCCTGCTATGTGCGCGGAGGTAAAAAAATTCTTGACGGCCTCCAGAAACATCTTCATGTGGACTGCGACTGCACCACCGAAGACGGGAAATTTTCGCTTTGCAAGGCGCGCTGTATCGGCGCCTGCGGATTAGCGCCTGCCATGATGGTGGATGACACAGTGTATAAAGCTGTGAATCCTAATAAGTTAGAATCAATACTTTCTAAATACTAAATCATGGGAAAGACAATTAAATCAGCAGCCCAATTAGAGGCAATTAAGAACGAGGTTCTTAAAAATAATGAAAAGTATCAATACCAGATTTTGGTCTGCGGAGGTACTGGATGCGTTTCGTCTAATTGCGCCGACGTAGAAAAGGCGATAAACGGTGAACTGCAAGAGTTAGGTATAGCTAACAACGTAAAAGTATATCAAACAGGGTGTATGGGTATTTGCGCCTTAGGTCCGGTGATGATGATACTTCCCGACCGGACGTTTTATACCCGCGTGACCCCCGAAATGGCGAAAGAAATCGTCAAAAGCCATTTAGTCAACCATCAACCGATTGTAGAATATACGTTCTACGACAAGACTTTATTGAAATATGTCCCCAAAATGGATGACATTGAGTTCTTTAAGGCTCAGGTTAAGATCGTTCTCGACTTGTGCGGCATCATCGATTATGCCGATATTAAGGATTATATCGCACACGACGGCTACTCGGCTGCCTGCAAGGCGATTACGGGCATGTCGCAAGAAGAGGTGATAAAAGAAGTGGAGGCTTCTGGACTGCGGGGACGAGGCGGCGCCGGATTCCCGACAGGCACCAAACTACGCTCGGGGTACTCCCAAAAAAGCGATACCAAATATATGGTTTGCAATGCCGACGAAGGCGATCCGGGCGCGTTCATGGACCGGAGCGTCATCGAAGGTGACCCACACTGCTTGATAGAAGGAATGATGATATCGGCGTATGCCATCGGCGCACAGCAAGGGTTTGTGTATATCCGAGCGGAATATCCGATTGCCATCGAAAGGCTGAAAATAGCCTTGGACCAGGCACGCGAATATGGTCTCTTAGGCAAGAAAATATTTGGAACAAATTTCAATTTTGACCTCGAAATACGGATTGGCGCCGGCGCTTTCGTTTGCGGCGAGGAGACAGCGTTGCTGGCTTCCATCGAAGGCAAGCGCGGCGAACCGAAACAAAAACCGCCGTTCCCGTTCCAGAAAGGATTGTTTGGTTGTCCTACTATTATTAATAATGTAGAGACATTGGCAAACATCCCGAAAATTGTCCGTAACGGCGGCCAATGGTATGCCTCCTTTGGCATTGAGAAAGCGCCCGGCACGAAGGTATTTGCCCTTGCCGGCGACGTAGTCAATACAGGCATCGTCGAGGTGCCGATTGGAACGCCTATCGGTAACATCATTTACAATATCGGAGGCGGTATTCCGAATAAAAAAGAATTTAAAGCGGCGCAGATAGGCGGTCCTTCGGGTGGATGCGTCACCAAAGATAACCTGAACGTAACAGCCGACTATGAATCGTTAGCGAAGATTGGCGCTATCATGGGGTCGGGCGGATTGATCGTGATGAACGAGGACGCCTGCATGGTTGACCAAGCCCGTTACTTCATGGATTTCTGCCGAGATGAATCGTGCGGCAAATGTTTGGCTTGCCGGGTAGGCACTAAACGTTTATTGGAAATTTTGGAAGACATCACGCTAGGCAATGGCAAACCGGGCGACATCGAACTCTTAGAGGAGATAAGCGAAACCATCCAGGAATCGGCTTTGTGTAACCTCGGACAGACAGCGCCTAATCCGGTGCTTTCGACCATTCGTTTCTTCCGCGAAGAATTTGAAGAGCATATCCATCATAAACATTGCAGAGCCGGCGTTTGTGCGGCTATGTTTACTTCGCCCTGCGAAAACACCTGTCCGGCTAACGTCAACGTTCCGGGTTATGTAGCGTTGATTGCTGCGGGACGTTTCCAGGACGCTTACAACTTGGTGATGCAGGAGAACCCGCTCCCCGCTATTTGCGGAAGGATATGCACCCGCCCCTGCGAGCGCAAATGTCGCCGCGGTACGGTGGACGAACCGGTAGCTATCCGCGACCTGAAACGCTTTGCGGCTGATTATGCCTTCAAAAACGAACTCCCCTACAAGATGCAACTGACTTTTCCCAAAAAAGGAAAACGGGTGGCTATCATCGGCGCTGGCGCTTCGGGCTTGACCTGCGCTTATTATTTGGTGAATATCGGCTACGATGTGGATGTCTTTGAAGCAGAAAAGGTTGCGGGCGGCGTGCTCGCTTTCGGCATCCCCGAATACCGTCTGCCGGAAGCTATCCTGCAACATGAGATAGACCTTATTCGACAGGCGGGTGTAAATATCTACCTGAATAAGGAAGTGGGCAGGGACGTCAGCTTCTCCCATTTACGCGAAGGCTACGATGCCATTTTTGTTGGCACAGGCACACAATATCCTGCCAAAGTGAATATCGAAGGCGAAAACTTACGCGGTGTGATGCACGGCATCAACTTCTTGAAAGATACTAACTTACGGGATGATATGAAGCTAAGTGGCACCGTTGCCGTTATCGGCGGCGGGAATACAGCCATCGACTCGGCTCGTTCAGCGCTTCGTATTGGCGCTAACCGTGTGATTGTGGTTTACCGCCGGACGTTAGATGCGATGCCGGCTTACATCGAAGAGGTGCACGAAGCAATCGAGGAAGGCGTCGAAATCATGGAACTGACAGCGCCGGTTAAGTTTATCGGTAAAGATAACAAGGTTGTCGGCATCGAATGCGTAAAAATGACCTTAGGCGCTTTCGACGCTTCAGGTAGAAGAAGATCGGTCGAGGTAAAAGGCTCAAATTTTCTTTTGGATGTGGACTATGTGATACCTGCCGTCAGTCAGTATGCCGACCTGCCGTTTATCAGCAAAGATGAGATCGGCGTCACGAAATGGGGCACTTTTATCGTTGACCCTGAAACGCAGATGAGTACGATGGAAGGCGTCTTTGCAGGCGGCGACGTCGTAAGAGGTCCCGACACGGTCATAAGTGCCATCGCCGACGGAAAGAAAGCAGCGTCCGCCATCGACTTGTACTTGGGTGGAAACGGACTGTTAAACAAGGGAGCGCCTATCGATATTCCGAAGGTCTATGACAACGAAGAGGTGGTAGAACATCCTCAATTCGATATGGAGCTATTAACGCCTGAAGTACGGAAACAGTCGTTTGCCGAAGTAGTCAAAGGCTTTCATAAGATAAACGCTATTGCGGAATCTATGCGTTGCCTGCATTGTGAAAGAAGATAGTTAATAAATGAGCAGTCAAGCAGTTATTATGTTATTTGAGTCAAAGAAAATTCGTACCGCTTGGAACGAATCCGAAGAGGAATGGTACTAACGAAAGAAATACCCGAAGTTTCCATTCCGGAAACGATGACCGAACACGAAGATATTGCACAACGCGGCGGCAACATTGCCCGTGAAGCCCGATTTAAACTCGAAACCGAAACAGGTAAAAAAGTTGTCAGTCCGTGAGTGCGAAAAATGTGTTAGGTATTGAAAATTAAATAAATTATAGAAATTATGATAGAATTAACTATTAATAGTAAGAAAATCAGCGCCGCACCGGGAACTACGATTCTCGAAGCCGCCAAACAAAACGGAATCAACATTCCTACTTTGTGTTATATGGAGGGTGTGCATCAATTTGGTTCCTGCCGGATTTGTTCGGTTGAAGTGGAAGGCGCCCGCGCACTTCAGGTTGCCTGCATGGCAGAAGTAAGAAACGGAATGGTCGTGCGCACCCATTCCAAAAGAGTACTCAAGACACGCAAAGTGTTGTATGAGTTGATGCTTTCGGACCACTCTAAAAACTGCCTGAGTTGTGTCCGTAATCAATCATGCGAATTGCAACAGTTAGGTGAAATCCTGTGTGTTACCGAAAACCGTTTCCACACAAGCAGCGTCCGCGAACAGTTAGATATTTCACCGTCTATCACTCGCGACTTGTCCAAATGTATCCTTTGTCGCCGTTGTGTCACAGCCTGTAAAGGGATACAGGGCATCGGTATCTTGGATGCTCAAAACAGGGGATTCGATACGGTTATTGCACCGGCAATGGAGCGTCCTATCAACTATGCCAAATGTTCGTTCTGCGGACAGTGTACCGTCGTATGTCCTGTTGGCGCTTTGAAAGAGACCGACCATATCACGCGGGTATGGAACGCCCTCAACAACCCCGAACTAAGGGTCATCATGCAACCGGCTCCGGCTGTGCGCGTAGCCTTAGGCGAGATGTTTGGACTTCCTGTCGGCACATCGGTGACCGGCAAAATGGCTGCCGCCATACGGGCGCTCGGCGTCCATGATGTGTTCGACACCAACTGGGCAGCCGACCTGACTATTATGGAAGAAGGTACCGAGTTCCTGCACCGCGCCATAGACGTCCTTTCAGGTAAGCAAGCGACGCTTCCACTGATAACCAGTTGCTCGCCCGGATGGATTAAATATGTCGAATCGTATTATCCGCAACTCCTCCCGAACCTATCGACCTGCAAATCGCCCCACATGATGCTCGGGGCTATGGCTAAAAGTTATTATGCCGAATCGCTTGGCTTGGATCCTGCGAAGATGTACACCGTCTCTATCATGCCCTGTACGGCGAAAAAGTTTGAATGCTCGCGCCCGGAGATGACCAACCGAGGCGTTCCCAATGTGGACGCAGTCCTCACTACCCGCGAGTTAGGGCAGATGATCAAACAGGCAGGCATCGACTTCTGTAACTTGGACGACGAGCTATTCGATGACCCGCTAGGGCAGTCTACCGGCGCTGCCGATATCTTCGGTGTCACCGGCGGCGTCATGGAAGCGGCTATCCGCACCGTTTACGCCATCATCACCGGACGCGAATTGCCGTTTGAGAGTTTACACGTAACCCCGATTGTCGGCCTCGACCAAATCAAAGCGGCGACATTAAAGTTCGAAAACGTATTACCCGCCTACAAAATGTTTGAAGGCTTCGAAGCGAAAGTAGCGGTCACCAGCGGTTTGTCCGGCGCAAAAATCCTGATGGATCAAATCCTAAACGGCACATCGCCCTATCACTTCATCGAAGTGATGGGATGTCCCAGCGGTTGTATCTGTGGCGGCGGACAACCCCGCAGCGCTGACCCCGACGTCCGGATGAAACGCCTGAAAGCGATATACACCGAAGACGAAAGCAAGGTGCTCCGCCAATCGCACCTCAACCCCTCCATCACCGCGATATACAAAGATTATCTCGGCAAACCCGGAGGACACCTCTCCCACGAACTCCTGCATACCCATTATGTGGACAGAAGCGGGGAGAACAATTGAGGTTGCCGCGCGCATTATGTAACAACGGCATCCCTGCCGTTGCCACGCGTATCCCCAGTTCCCTTATTAATTGTAAAAGGCTGCCCTTTCGGGCAGCCTTTTTTTATTGAGTATTTTCCTTTCCGAAAATATTGTCCATATCCATGGGGTAGTTATTAAAAATGTGAATAGGGACTTGTCCTTCCCATTCGTAAGTAGTACCCTCATCGTACTTTCCATTTCCTTTATATTTTTGAAGGATTGTCCATAAATTACCGGAGATATTAAAACTAACCTCTGCATGTTTCATACGTGGAGCAGGCGACATCATTTTAATAAAACCATTGATCAACTCGCGTCTTTCATCATCCATCCAGGTCAAATAATCGGCGTATGTATAGCGCTTTTTCATGTCTAATGAAAGTTCCATACTATTTTTCTCCTTTTTTTCCCGACAAAGATAGTGCAAATAAGGTATACGACCAAAAAACTTGTTTTTTTTAACTACTTTTGCGCCGCAATTGACCATCCACTCGAATGATGTATGATGATTTCTCATGATGAGGAAAAGGGGTTTAAGTTGGTTTTTGAGACGTATTATCCCCGTTTGCTTCGCTTTGCCAAAGAGTATGTAAGCGACCGGTTTGATGCGGAAAATATCGTGCAGGATGTTTTTCTGAAACTTTGGGAAAAACGGGCATCGCTGCCTCCGGACATCAACCTGTTAGCCTATCTATTGACCATGGTGAAGAATCAATGTATGGACTTTCTGAGACATCGCAAACTCGTTGAACAACATTTCGTCGCTTTGGAAACCGTACAACAATTAGAAGAATCTTTCAATTATGACGCCTTCAGCCAATTCGACCCCGAACAGATGGATGTTGAATCGCTTGAACTGTTAGTCGAAAAAGCCGTCAACGACTTACCCGAACAGTGCCGCAAGGTATTTGAACTCAGTCGTTATGAAGGCTTAAAATACCGGGAAATAGCCGAAAAGTTAGGGCTATCCATCAAAACAGTTGAAACGCACGTTTCTACTGCATTGAAAATATTGCGAATAAAGCTCAAAGACTTATTCCACTTACTCCTCCTTGTAACAACGGCATCCCTGCCGTTGCCCTAAGTAACAGCGGCATCCCTGCCGTTGAAAAAAAATTCACCAAAGCAACTCAGGGTAAAACAACAGTTATTCGTTTATAGGATGTGCAGGCAATGAAGCCGCACAATACTATAAAAAGATATGAAAAAGTTTTTTATGATTTTAGCTTGTATGATTGGAACATATCCGGTAACCGTATCGGCGCAGCCTTCGGGAAACATCCGGGGGACTGTTACCGATGGCGCTTCGGGGCAACCTTTGCCTTCTGTTACGGTTATCGTACTTCGCTCAACGCCTCCGACAGGCTGCGTTTCGGAAGCGAATGGCAATTTTGAACTGAAAAACCTACCGGTAGGTCGTTATGACATTCAATGTAGCTACACAGGCTACGAGCCGGCCATTTTCAGGGAGATATTAGTCTCTTCAGGGAAAGAGGTTTTGTTGGAAGTCACTATGCGTGAGAACATTCAGGATTTGGCAGAAGTGACGGTACGTCCAAAGGTCAACAAGGAATCGCCATTGAATCCGATGGCGCTGGCGAGTGCGCGTATGTTAAGCGTGGAAGAGGCGAGTCGTTACGCCGGCGGCTTAGACGACCCAGCCCGTTTGGTGACCGCTTTTGCCGGCGTATCCGGTGGCTTGAGCAGCAACGGCATTTCGATACGAGGCAACTCACCACTGTTTTTGCAATGGCGGTTGGAGGGGATGGAAGCCGTTAACCCGACCCATTTCTCTGATATAACCGGCGTAGGGGGCGGTATTTTTGCGGCATTAAGTTCGCATGTTTTAAGTAATTCCGACTTCTTCACCGGCGCTTTTCCGGCAGAATACGGCAATGCGCTGTCAGGGGTGTTCGACATGCAACTGCGTACAGGCAACAACCAACATCACGAACATACAGCGCAAATTGGCACTTTGGGCATTGAATTTACCTCCGAAGGTCCATTATCTAATAATGTAAAGACGCGGCACGCTACGTCTCTACAACCGTCGTACCTGATTAACTACCGCTATTCGTCAATGGCGCTTTTGGGTTATTTGTTTGGCAATTTGGGAGGCGCTGAGGGCATGCGCTACCAGGACTTGTCGTTCAAACTGAATTTCCCAACTAAAAATGCCGGTACGTTTACGCTCTGGGGGGTATGGATCAAAGACCATTATATATCACATGTTCAAAAAGATACTACGAAATGGGATGGCATCAATGGCGGAATTGGCGGAGCAGGCACTGATGTAGAGCTTTTAGGTTCGAATGCTGATTTTTGGCAAACGAAAGCCGTAGGAGGAATAGGACACCGGATTTTAATCGGCGAAAAGTCGTACCTCAAAAGCGCTTTGGTTGCCAATTACACCCAAAATAAAACGACGGGTGAATTTGTTTATCCGCGTCATGATTGGGAAAGCGTTCAAGCCATGGACATGAAAAATACAAACTACAACGTAGCTTTTAACACCTTTCTGAATACGAAATTCAGCGCAGCGCATACGAACCGGACAGGTCTTACCGTCACAGGGTTGTTTTATGACATAGATTATTGGCTTTTCCCGGACCTCTATGATCATCCGGGTTACCCCCCACAGGGCAAAATGATCAATTACACAAAGGATAAAGGCAACTCAATGGCAGTATCGGCGTACAGTCAGTCGTCGTTCCGGCTAACCAACCGCCTGACAGTCAATATGGGTCTGCATGGCATGTATTTTCGCCTGACTGAAAAAGCAGCCATCGAACCGCGCGGTAGCATCCGCTGGTCTGCCTTCCCGAAACACGCCTTCTCCCTGTCATATGGCAAACACAGCCGACGTGAAAATACGGACTATTACTTCCTCAAAACGCCCGAAACAGGCAACACATTGGTTAATAAAAATTTAGATTTCGCCAAAGCTGATCATTTTGTTTTATCCTACGACTGGTCTGCCTGCGAATATCTACGGCTGAAGATAGAACCCTATTATCAACGCCTGTACAATATTCCGGTAGAGAAAGGAAGCCATCTGTCGCTCATCAACCACTACGATTTCTTGCAGATGTTGCCAGCTTTGGTCAACGATGGGAAGGGACGCAACTACGGCATTGACATCACATTAGAACGTTATCTGCACGCGGGCTATTATTATCTGCTGACAGGCTCGGTTTTTGATTCGCGTTACAAAGACGGAAACGGCGTATGGCGGAACACCCGCTTGAACCGCAACTACATTGCCAATGCCTTAGGCGGAAAAGAATGGAAAATGGGACGACAAAGGCAAAATATCCTGAGCGCCAACCTGCGTTTTACAGTACAAGGCGGCGAGCGCTATATTCCGGTAGACTTTGAGGCGTCAAAAGCGGTCAGAAATCTTGTTTTTGACAATACGCGCGCCTACGAATGTCAGCATCCCACCGAGGTTTTATGCCACTTCACCGTTGGTTACAAAATCAACCGAAACAAACTGTCGCACGAGATTGCCCTGCAAATGATAAATGTCACAGGCAACAAAGAGTATTTCTATGTTTACGACTACGTTACCGACCAGCCCAAACTCTGCTCAGGCACAGGTTCGATACCTAACCTTTTCTATAAAATCCAATTCTAAATCAATTACGAAACGAAGTTCTTTTTCGAAGTGAAAAAAATACGAGTTATCAATTATGAACTTTCCTTGATGTTAAAATTAAAATAATGTGTCGCTTTACGAAGTGAAGCAATTAATAATTAAGAGAGATAGGCTGAAAGCCTTTATTCAAAAAACGTAGGGCAACGCCCTATGATAATAATCAAAAAAATCAAAGTATAAGATGAAAAAAATTATTATTGTGTTAATTATCAGTATCGTCAGTTTTGCCTGCTATTCACAGGAGACGAATGTCTATACATTTTTCCTGAATGTAGTGAACGATAACTTCAAGTTTCCGCTGATAGGCTTTGTAAACATGGCAAAAGGCGACCACAAAGGTGTTCAGTTGGGATTTGTCAACTGGAATGTCCGACATTTTTCAGGTATCCAAATGGGCATGGTCAATACGCTTGGTGCTGACTTGACCGGCGCGCAATTAGCGTATATCAACACCTCTATCCAGCAGGTTCGCGGTATTCAAATGGGTTTTATCAATTCTGCCGGTCAAGAGGTTCGTGGCGCGCAAGTCGGTTTTATCAATACCGCCTTGAACGAAGTGAATGGCATCCAAGTCGGCTTTATCAACACAGCAAAGCAAGGAGTAAACGGCATGCAGGTTAGTTTTGTCAATACCGCCCTGCAAACCGTAACCGGCGCCCAAATCGGTTATGTCAATACCGCCATACAAACGGTTGAAAAAGCACAAATCGGTTTTGTCAATACGGCTATCAAAGAATCGCACGGTCCGCAAATCGGTTTTGTCAATATCGCAAACCGAAAAAAATCAGGCATTCAGGTAGGTTTTGTCAATTATGCAGATACGATAGAAAAAGGCGTCCCTGTTGGTTTTTTATCTATTATCAGGCGGGGTGGATATTATGCGTTTGAGGTGGGTTATTCAGATTTTTTTCCGCTGACTGTCGGCTTCAAAACAGGCGTTGAAAAATTCTATACGACGCTTTATTTAGCTTACCGGCCTTCTGGGAAATCACCCAAGAACGTATATGCTTCGGGGTTCGGGTTCGGTTCCATTATTCCTCTGCAAAAATCGCTCTTTTTCAATCCCGAAATTCTTTCCATGAATACGATAGAGAAGAACAACCGACAACTAATAAGTTTTGTCCCGATGATGGGTGTTCATTTGAATAATCATCTCAGTTTAACGGCAGGCCCCACTGTGACATGGAGCAACAGTATCGAGGACAAAGACGTGCTGAAACCGGTATTTAACATAGCCGATTTTGATATTGACAAAAATAACCGTATTTTTGTGGGCGCAAAAGCCGGGCTTAGGGTTCGCTTTTAATAATTATGGATTACGAACAGTTATCAAAATTCTTTTCCGGCGAATTGTCGCCCGATGAAAAAGCGTCTTTGTTGGCTTCGCTTGAAGCTGATAAAGAGCTGTATGACGAAGCTGTCCGTCTGAAAAACAGTTGGGCAACTGCGCAGTTAGCCGATTCGCCGGACGACCGCGTTATAGCGCAGCAAGGATGGAACATGTTCACCCAGCGCCTAAGTAACAACGGCATCCTGCCGTTGCCAGCCACCCCTCCTGTAAAACAAAAAAAACAACTTCTCCCCACCTATTGGCGTATAGCCGCCGCCCTAGCGCTCCTAATAATCGTTCCCTTTTTTACCGCCTACCTCTTCTTCGACAAGAAGCCGGTCCCAGTTTACCAAACCCTGACAGTACCTGCCGGCCAATATACCCAACTAACGCTTTCGGACGGCTCGGAAATATGGCTCAACGCTTGCTCAAAGCTCGTCTATCCCGAAAAGTTTACTTCCAACAAACGCGAAATACAATTAGAAGGCGAAGGATTGTTCAAAGTGCAGGCCGACAAGAAAAAACCTTTTATAGTGAAAACCAAAGGACTAAACGTCATTGCTACAGGCACCCAATTTAATGTCACGGCATATCCCGATGAAAGCCAGACTACTACTTCTTTAATAGAAGGCGTCGTCCAACTGCAATCCGACAACAACAAGGGTTATGAACTAAAATCAGGACAGATAGCTGTTTACAATAAAAACGAACTTCGTATCACAGTAAAAAACACCGATACCGACCGACAGATTTCGTGGATTCACGGCGAATACCCATTCGAGGCAACATCTTTAGAAGACATCACCAAGCGACTTGAAAGGTATTTTAATGTGAAGTTTGTGTTCGAAGATGAATCACTGAAACAGCGAAAATTCACCGGCACATTTCATAAAAGCCAATCCATCGAACAAATCATGCTTGTCTTAGAAACCTCCAAAGTGAATTACAGGATAAATGATAATACTGTCTTTATTAAATAATTAAAAAAGAATTATTATGGAACTTTCATTAGATTTAAAAAAACGCTATACGTATGCCGACTATTTGACTTGGATGGATGACGTTAGGCGCGAGTTGATAAATGGTTTTATCAAATTGATGTCGCCTGCGCCACGAATGAGACATGCAGACGTCAGTTATAACATTTCTTGGTATTTGGGCGCAATTATCAAGCAGAACAAAGAAAAATGTAAAATTTTTAACGCTCCTTTTGATGTGCGTTTTCCAAAACAAGGCGAAACGGCTGACGATAAGATTGATACGGTAGTACAACCCGATATTTGTGTGGTTTGCGATTTGTCGAAATTGGATGACCGGGGCTGTTGTGGGGCTCCGGATATGATTGTTGAAGTGTTATCTCCTTCAACTCATAAAAAAGATATCACCGAAAAATTCGATTTATATGAAGCATCCGGCGTGAAAGAATACTGGATAGTTCACCCTTATGAGAAAGTAGTCCAGGTCTTTCTATTACAGGAAAACGGCAAATATGATGAAGGTACCACTTACGAATGGGGAGGTAATATTCCTGTTTATATCTTTAATAACCACCTGGTAGCCTTTGAAGATATCTTTGGCGCTTGATGATTGAATACGCTTCTATGATGAAATTTTTTCTTCTTTTCATCCTGTTGATTTTTTCCACTATAAGTTTTTCGCAGAGCCAAAATGTGACTATCCACCTGAAAAATGTAACCATAGAAAGTGTATTAAAAGAGATTGAAAAACAATCCGAATTTCGGTTTTTCTATGATTCCAATTTATTCAAAGCGAAAGATAAAACGAATGTATCATGGAATGCCATCAGTGTAAACGACGCATTATTGGAGTTGTTCAATAATAGCGGGATCACTTTTCGATGGGTTGACCAACAGATCGTATTGATTCCGGCAGAGCAGACAATCACCTCATTACAACAGCGTCCGACCCTTTCGGCGCCTCCCTCTGGCACTATCCATGGCGTTATTACCGATGCCGCTTCGGGGTTAGCCATCCCAAATGCCACTGTGATAGCGCTTTATTCAAATCCTCCACTTGGTACAACCACCGACCCATCCGGGTATTTCCGCCTGAACAATCTCCCTGTCGGACGCCGAGATATTCAAAGCAGCTTCATTGGGTATGAGCCGGTTCTGTTCAAAGATGTGATAGTCAGCTCAGGAAAAGACGTGTTTTTAGAGATCACTATGCGTGAAAACATCCAAGAGTTGGAAGAAATAACGGTCAGCCCAAAAATCAACAAAGAATCGCCCTTGAATCCGATGGCTTCGGCAAGCGCCCGCATGTTTAGTGTGGAAGAAGCCAACCGGTATGCCGGCGGGTTTGACGACCCAGCCCGGTTAGTGACCGCTTTTGCAGGCGTTGCAGGTATCATCAATAATAATGGCGTTGCCATACGCGGTAACTCACCCCAATTCCTTGAATGGCGGATAGAAGGCGTCGAGGCGGTCAACCCCACTCATTTCTCGGATAGAACCGGCATCGGCGGAGGTATCCTCACCGCTTTCAGCACACAGACATTGAACAACTCCGACTTCTTCACCGGCGCTTTTCCTGCCGAATTTGGGAACTCACTTTCGGGCGTTTTCGACATGCAACTGCGCAACGGCAATACACAACGTTACGAACATACCGCCCAGATAGGGATGCTGGGCGCTGAGTTTGCATCCGAAGGCCCGTTTAATACGGGCAAACCGGCGTCATACCTGTTCAACTACCGGTATTCATCCTTCAACTTTGTCGAAGGCTTGCTTGCCGCATTAGTGCCGGATATGACAGGACTGAACTACCAGGACCTGTCATTCAAAATGAATTTTCCAACTAAAAGCGCTGGAACTTTTTCTGTATGGGGCATCGGACTTATCAACCAATACAAACGACAGGCAGGTGAAAACATGACAAAATGGAAGGATATCTATGACAAAGAATCCGATTATCAACAAACAAAAGCTATTGGAGGGGTGGGACATAAAATCTATCTCGGCGACAAGTCCTATCTGAAAAGCGCTGTGGCATTCAATTTCCTAAAAAATAATTCTTCCATAACGGATATAACCGACGATGGAAGCAGAATCCCTGTGTCGGATATGAAAAACACAAACTGGAACATCACTTTCAACACCTTCCTGAATACCAAATTCAATATGTTTCATACCAACCGGACGGGCTTCCACATCACGGGTTTATTTTACAATTTAGACTACCTGATGAGTCCCGATATGCACCTGTTTCCACCGGACGAGATGGTCAATTACGTCAAGGACAAAGGTGGCTCATTAGCTTTATCGGGCTATAGCCAGTCGTCTTTCCGAATAAACAACCAATTAACAGTGAACGCCGGTATACATGGCAACTACTTCCGCCTCATCAACAAAGCAGTCGTTGAACCGCGCATCGGACTGCGTTGGTTTATCCTCCCACGCCTTACATTCGGACTGGCGTATGGCAAACACAGCCGGCGCGAAAATATTGACTATTATTTTGTGCAAACGAATAACATCCCCCTACCCCCTTCAAACGACGAACGAAGCGAGAGTAGAGAACGCTTGCGAGCTATTCCAAGCAAGGAGGAGTTCTTTTTACGAAGTGAAAAAAAGGGGGAGTTTAATAAAAAATTGGATTTCGCCAAAGCGCACCATTTTGTCGTTGCATACGACTGGTCGGTTTCCGAATATATTCGCCTGAAAGTAGAACCCTATTTCCAATACCTGTATCATATACCCGTCGAAAAAGGCAATCCGTTCTCGGTTATCAACCACCGCGACTTCTGGATGATGCTTCCACTAACCAACGACGGTAAAGGGAGAAATTTCGGTATCGAACTGACATTGGAACATTACCTCTACAAAGGCTACTATTACCTGTTCACGACGTCACTATTTCAATCCCGCTATAAGGACGGCGACGGCATCTGGCGTAATACGCGCCAGAACCGCAATTTCATCTTCAACGCCTTAGGCGGAAAAGAGTGGCGTTTGGGACGACAAAAACAAAACCTGTTACATGGCAGCCTTCGCCTGACGCTACAAGGTAACGAACGCTATGTCCCCATCGATGAACTCGCCTCCATAGCCGAGCAAAAAATTGTCTACAATTATGCAAAAGCCTACCAAACACCCCTGAAACCCGAATTTATCAGTCACTTCACACTCGGCTTCAAAATGAACCGCAAAACCTTAGCGCATGAGTTAGCCATAAAAGTAATCAACCTGACAAGTTACAAAGAGTTCGACGGCAACTACTACTACAACTACCGCGCCAACCGCCCCGAAAAATCCATCACCGCCGTCGCCATCCCCAACGTCAGCTACAAAATAGAGTTCTGAATAGTATCCACTTGGTTACAGCGCCTCAACCCAACTGCCAAGATGGTATTTTCCTTTGTAAAAAGAATATGAATCATGCCGGTTAGAACTTGGTTAGCCCAAAATATCCTTTTTTCTTTTGGATATTGATTTTTTTTGTAATTTTGCCGTCGTATTTTTTGAAAAATGATTAATTATTTTAAAAATGAACAATAACAATACAGTGTCTACGGACATATTAATCATCGGCGGCGGCCCATCTGGACTATCCACAGCAATAAGACTTGCCGATTTATTGAAACAAAAAGGATTAGAACGAAGAATCCTGCTGATAGAAAAAGGCAATGCCATCGGTAGCCATATCTTGTCGGGCGCAATTATCTGCCCTAAGGTCTTTAAAGAATTACTTCCGGAGGCGGCTTTTGACGAAATCCCTTTCATCACGAAGGTACATGAGGATGCTTTGTATCTGATAAGCAAAACTAAGAAGATTAAATCTCCCCTTGCTCCGCCTTACATGGGTAATAAGGGCAACTATTTAGCCTCCTTAGGGGATATTTGCCGCTTCTTAGCTGCCAAAGCCACAGAGAAAGGGGTAGAGATTTACACCGGCTTTGCGATGAGCGAGCTGCTTTACGACGAAAACGGAAAAGTAATCGGCGCCAAGACCATCGACACCGGCGTTGACCATCACGGCGAGCCGTTGGAAAATTATCAGCCCGGCAGTTTGGTAGAAGCCAAACTGACCATCCTCGCCGAAGGGACACGCGGCAGTCTGACCAAAAAACTGATAGAGAAGTTCGACCTGCAAAAAGGGAAAAACCCGCAGATTTATTCGTTAGGCTGCAAAGAACTCTGGTGTGTGCCCGAAGGACGTATCAAACCGGGCGATGTCTACCACACAATGGGATACCCGGCAACGCAGAACGACGTGTTCGGCGGCGGATTCATCTACGGATTAAACGACGATAAAATAGCGGTGGGTTTAGTACTTGGGCTTGATTATCCCGATCCGACATTCGACATCCACAAGGCTTTCCAACTGTGGAAAACGCACCCTGTAGTCGCAAAATTCCTGAAAGATGGAAAAATGCTCGAATACGGCGCAAAGACATTACCCGAAGGTGGCTGGTATTCATTACCCAAACTGTATACCGATAATGCGTTAATCGTCGGCGATAGCGCCGGATTTTTAGCAATGCCCGCACTCAAAGGTATCCATCTCGCCATCTATTCAGGTTTGTTAGCCGCCGAAACTGCCATGACCGCCTTAGAAAAAAACGACTTTTCGGAACAAACCTTACAGTTATACGAGGAGTTAGTTCGAAAAAGCCCCATCTTTAAAGAATTACATTGTGTTCGCAATTTCCGGCAGGGATTTTTGAACGGTATGATTCTTGGCGCCTGCAACTTCGGTACTCAATTAATAACTTGCGGCGCCGGCTTCTTTGGCAAACTCAAATCACACCCCGACAGCCAAACGACCAAAACACTGGCCGCCTTCCGGAAAAAACTCTTCAAAGATAAAACCGCCTCCTTTGAATTTGACAAGGAACTGACCTTCGACAAGCCTACCGACGTCTATTTCTCCGGAGCGCTCCACGACGAAAAACAGGTACCACACCTGCAAGTCAACAACCCCGAAACCTACAGCGCCATCAACATCAAAGAATACGACGCCCCCTGCCAATACTACTGCCCCGCCGAAGTGTACGAACTCCACACCGACAAATCGGGACATAAGGAGCTGCGCATCCACTTCGAGAACTGCCTCCACTGCAAAACCTGCGACATCAAAGAACCCGTCGACGGCATCACCTGGAACGTCCCCAACGGCGGCAACGGGCCTGAGTACAAAAACATGTAAGGTTAGATATGGTAAAAATAACGGTGAGGGATACGGAAGTGACAGTGATTCAAGGTATTTGGGAACAAATATTCAATCCGGATTTTAATTATGGCGAATTCGCCCTAATTAAAAGTCAGGCTGGTTTTAATGATATAATTACAAATTGAAGGTTCATGGCAAAAATAACGGTAAAAGATACGGATATAATATGGTATAAAAAGGGGATTGAAGACTATATTTCTTTGACCGACATTGCTAAAGTCCGCGATAGAGATAATCCTGCTCAAATTATTAGTTTATGGCTAAGAACTTACAACACGATAGAATATATCGGTTTGTGGGAACTGCTAAACAATCCTGATTTTAAACCCCACATTTATGAGGGGTTTAAAAATGAGTCAGCCAAGCCTCATTTTTGGATGTCGCCACAAAAATGGATTTCCGAAACAAATGCAATTGGTATAAATTCAAAATCAGGCCGTTATGGCGGAGGAACGTATGCACATTCGGATATTGCATTCAAGTTTGCAGCCTGGATTTCAGCAGAATTTGAACTTTACCTTGTAACTGAATTTAAACGACTGAAATATGAAGAACAAAAGTCGTTAGGCTGGAGTGCCAAGCGAGAATTAGCTAAAATTAACTGCCACATTCATACCGACGCCATAAAGCACAACCTAATCCCTGCTGAACTAACGCCTTTGCAAACTTCCATTATCTATGCCAATGAAGCCGATGTATTAAACATCGCATTGTTCGGCATGACTGCTAAAGAATGGAGAGAAACCAATCCTGATTTAAAAGGTAATATCCGAGATTATGCAACCATTAACGAACTGATTTGCCTTTCGAATATGGAGAACCTGAATGCGGTTTTTATAAACGAAGGGTTATCTCAAAAGGAAAGGTTGATTAAGTTGAATCAGATTGCTATTCAGCAAATGAGGGTATTAACGGAAGTGGAGAGCAGGAAAATGTTGAAGTAGTTTGTCGGTCCGGTTTTAATTATACCGAATTCGGTACAATTAAAACCGGTCAGATATTAAAAGATGTCAATTGTAAGTTAAAGGTTTATGGCAAAAACAACGGTAAAAGATACGGATATAATAGGGAATAAAAAGAGGCTTGAAGACTATAGGGTACTTCTAAAAACCTACCGCCAACGTCATTGCGAGGGCGATAGCCCGAAGCAATCCAGAAAGCCTGATAATATACGATTTAACAACTTTGTCATTAGAAGCGGAGCACCTTTAGCCGCGAGCGAATGTGTAGCGGAATCCAGAAACAAGCGGCTCAATCTGGATTGCTTCGTGTATTTCGACACTTCGACAGATTCGACAAGCTCATTGACCACAGGCTCAGTGCATCGCTTCGCTAAGCGACCACCTCGCAATGAAGGGGTTGCTAGTTTCGTTATTATAATCAATCCAAAAAAAAAGAAATAAAATGGAACGAGGAGGATACGTTTATATAATGACTAATAAAAGAAATGGAACTTTATATGTTGGGGTAACAGCACGGTTAGCAGAAAGAGTTCTAGAACATCGGACACATACTTATCCGTATAGTTTCACAGCAAAGTACAATTGTAATATGTTGGTTTATTACATTTTTTCCCCTCGCATCGAAGATGCTATTGCAGAAGAAAAACGGATCAAAGCAGGGAGTAGGGCTATTAAAATCAAACTAATTGAAAATATGAATCCCGAATGGAAAGATTTATGGAACGAAATAAAAGATTAATGTCCCTCGTAAAAGCGAGATTATTGCCCCTCGTCATTGCAAGCCCCGAGCATGGGAAAAATCCCTTGCAAAAAAGAGTGATGATACAGGTCACCGTCATTGGTAGCGGAGCGCCTTTAGCCGCGAGCGAATGCGTGGCGGAATCCAGATTGAGTCGCTTGTATCTGGATTGCTTCGTTCCTACCAATGACGGGGTTACGGGTTTCGTTTTTATAAGCAATCCGGGACATGGAAAGTTTCTTCAGCGTGACAATATGGAATACACCAAAGCAAAACCCATTACGCGGTTGCCAGAGCGTGTGTATTGCATACCCCGCACAGCAACCCTTTCGGACGAAGTAAGGGGCTATCCATGTATAGTTCCTTCGGACTTTATATCGCAAAAAGTTATTAGAGAACTTCTTAAAACCTACCGCCAACGTCATTGCGAGTGCGATATCCCGAAGCAATCCATTGATAGAAAGCGCTCTGGATTGCTTCCTGCTTCGTACCTCGCAGTCGCAATGACGAGAAAAATGAATTTTTAGAAGTTCCCATTAATTGTGCGTAGTATATTACACAACAACAATAAAAAGACAGGAAAATGACGCAAGACGAACTCATCATAGAAAGATTCTGTAAAGAGTATGGTATCCAACTAAAAAGGCTTGATGCTCATAGTTGGGGTAATCCGGGATATGTCGTTAACGATGAGGGACGGATAGAAGCGCTAAATTTATTCAATCTAATAATAAAAAAATTACCGGAGTATATCGCGAAGCTTTCCGAATTGAAAATACTGGTTCTTTCATTAAATGGATTAAGATCCATTGAAGAAATAAGAAGTATTTCCAAACTTGAAACCCTTAATATAAGCTACAATGAAATAACAGATATTTCTGTAATAAAAGGATTTAAGAAACTAAAGGAATTTGAAGCTTGGTCTAATCCATTCGACGATATTACACCCATTAAACAATTGGAAAATCTCGAAAAGTTAAAATTAAGTTGTAATAGAATAAAAGATTTTTCATCCATCCCTTGTCTTCCAAACCTAAAATATATCTTGATTGATGAAATTAACAATAATTCAAATATTCAATTTCTTCAAGATTGCAAAAAACTTCAATCTTTATCACTTTGGGGTAGTAATAGTATAAAGGAAATCACAATTGAGATTTTTAATATCATTCAACACTTAGATTTATCATCGCTTTCTATCTACGTTATTCCTCTGTTTGATACTAAAAAGTTAATATTTCCTCCTGAATTAGTAGAGTTAACTATAAGTAGGTGTAACGTGAAAAATATTCAGTTTTTAGATCAGCTTTCTAAGTTAGAAGTTTTAGATTTACATAATAACGAAATTAATGACATACAACCTGTTTCAAAACTGACCCAACTTAAAACATTAATTATAAGGAACAATCAAATTGAAGATGTTTCTCTTCTAAAAAATTTAAAACAATTAAAGTCTATAAATTTGAGTGACAATCCAATAAAAGACTTAAAACCTTTGATGGACTTCAACTTGCGTTTTATTGTCAATGATAGTGGTCTGTCAGAAGGTATTATTCATATTAAAGATTGCTACAAAATCACCAATCCTCCGTTAGATGTTGTCAAGCAAGGGGATGAGGCTATCCGAAGGTATTTTAAAAAAATTGAAGAAGAGGGGGGGTACGAGTATATCTATGAGGCTAAACTTATCTTGGTCGGAGAAGGCGGGTCGGGTAAGACCTCGCTCCAAAAAAGGTTAAAAAATGAAAATGCGTTGTTGCCTAAAGAGGAAGAACGGACGCGGGGGATCGAAGTCGTCGACTTAGCGTTTGAGGAAGGGAAAATCGCTCATATATGGGATTTTGGAGGGCAGGATGTTTATTATCCGGTTCATCGATTTTTCATTACGGAAAATTCAGTCTTTGTGTTGTTGGCTACTACAAGGAATGAAAGCCACAATTTTGATTATTGGCTGCATACCATTTTTCAATTTGGCGGCGATAGCCCTGTCATCATCGGTCAAACTTGCCACGATGGGAATAAAGTGCAATGGAGCGATGTGAACAGGTATCTCGGCAACCCCAACTTCAATTTTAATATCATCCGAACAAGGCCTGAACCTTATTATCGAATAGATTTACCGAAAAACAACGAAGGGCTTAGTGAGATAAAAGATGTTATTATCAATCAAATAAAGGGGTTGCACCATTTTGGCAAGCCGGTTCCGAAATCATGGTCAAAGGTTCGTAAAGCGCTTTTTGAAAAGGCGCAATCGGAGGCGTATATCTCCTTTCAGA
>Ga0209628_10000253_pt1 | contig 31830 bp, 23 predicted proteins | sample TergutCu122P4_FD_187285 | JGI IMG/M metagenome (GOLD analysis project Ga0209628, IMG submission 187285) | Cubitermes ugandensis P4 segment gut microbial communities from Kakamega Forest, Kenya - Cu122 P4 (SPAdes) (version 2) | ecosystem: Host-associated > Arthropoda: Insects > Digestive system...
CAAACGGAAGCCCCGGTACTGCCGGAGTAGGAAACGGACTAAGTGGCGGTAACTTGGGTGGACGGGGCGGAGACGGAGGTGGCGCAGGTAATGGCGGCGGAACTGTTTCTTATTTTCCGATTCCTTCGACCTGGCTTCTTCCACCTGCACTTGTAAATGGATTTCTTGTAGATCCGGGATCATTCACGCTTGGTCCCCCGCCTTCCTCTCCCGGAGGTGGTGCGCCCGGACCGACGTCAAGAGCCAATCCTTCTTTCACTGAGTCAGCTTCGACTGCTTTAAATGTGGTCGGTCAATCCGGTGCTAACGGACAAGTGAAAGTCTCTTTTTGGACTTCCGTTTTTGTTCCGACCCTTACGGGACCTTCAACTACTGTTTGCGAAGGCGAGCAGTTTCAATTTGGAATCGCAGATCCGGTATTGGGAACGGGTGTTATTTACAATCTTTTCAAAAAAACATCCGGCGGGGACGTTTGGATTGCGACATTAAGCGCCCCGGGTTATACTTATACCGAAGTTAATGCTAACCATGCCCAGTCGGGTACCTATTACCTGCGCGCCGAATACGATTTTAATGTTATTGCCGCCGGAGCAACTTCCATTGATCCCCCCGGTGCACTGTTTAGCTACTCCGACGATTTCATTCTTACCGTCATTCCCGCATCCGGTTTTACACCCCGTATTTTCTGGTCATTCAACAATATTTGCCCGATAGACGAACATTTAAGTGATGAAATATGTGTGTACGTGGATGCGCTCAATTCATCTCGCACGTGGAACATTTGCACCGGTGGGTCTCTTCCCAACGATGGTACTACCTGGTGGCCCGACAGTTTAGATCATGTGAATAATTATTTTGCCAACTACATTGATTGGGATTCCATCGTTTACGTTCCGGGTTATCCGCTGTTCCCGAAGGAAGATTTTATATGGTGGGATGCTCCGGTTGGAGGAAACATCCTAAAAGAGAACGGCATACTTACTGCCGCCGGCTTGGCATTGCAGGCAATGAATCCGCCAAGGTTTGTAAACTTTTGGCAAAACTTGCCCAGCAAGCAACCGGAAACTTATTGGGTGAGCATTAACGATGCAGGCGGAGGAGCGTGCGGAGGTCCCGGAGGAAGACTGGAGGTTTTCGTAAATATTACCGATGGAGAGCCGCACTCAGAACCGGATGTGTGCCAGACTTTTTATACGAGTTCGAGCGCCGGAGCGGAAAGAAGTTGGCCCGATATTGTAGGCGATTTCACCAGTTATGCCAACGATGGCTATCAGGGGTTATTGTGGTTCAAATCCTTTGCAGACGGCGATGATTATTTTTGGGACCGTGACCGCACCAGAACCATACCCGAACCTGATCCTGTTGACTTGACAGTACCCAGCGACACCACCTTTTGGGCGATTCGTGTAGATGATATAGAAGACTCTTCTTCGTGTATAACCCATCCCTTCTCAGTGCATGTTAACGTGCTGGAAAGCCCCAGACTGTGGATAAATGCAGTCGGCAACGACAAGGATACGCTTTGTGTTGGGACGAATTATAATTTAGTCATTCAGTTTGCGGAAGGAATAGCCCCATTTGATTTTGCCGTTAGCGGATTCGATGAGTCGTTGATTCCCGAACCCGTCGAGGATTTCATCGATTCCAATGGTCTCCTTACAATTCCAATGGGAGCGGCTTCAATTGCTGTTGGAGGGCGTATGTTTTCCCTTACCTCAACCACTATTGCAAGCGCTGCCCTGCCCTGTCTGCAACCCGATTCTGTTTATCATACCAGCGCTCAACTGTTTGTATTCGATAAACCTCAGGTAAACCTTTCGGCGAGTCCGGTTTGTGAAGGAAATGATTTGAGTATTGGTCTTACATATACTTCCAATTCCGGAAGCGACTACACTTCCGGCTGGCTTTTAGGCGGTGTTCCTATCAGTCCGACCCCCAACGGGCCCGGCGGATATACATATCCGGTAACAACAGCTGACAATGGAAAAGAGTTAACATTCTTTGTGGAAAATCGTTGTGAAAAGGTCGATCCTTCCGTAACGGTTGTGGTCAATACAAAGCCTAATATAACTCTTGCAGGCAATACGGTTTGTAGCGGAGATTCCCTGCTTATTGATTTTAACGGCGGCCCGACCATACAGGGCGTAAGCAATGTACCCGGAGTGGCTTTTCATTCCAATGGACACATTAAAACCGTAGAGGGTATGGACGGAGTTGTTACTTTTACTTTCACTTCGGGAGCATGTATTTTAACCGAGATAATTACCGTAACTCCGCGCACCCAAACTCCCACTCTCCGTTGGAATTATAACAGCGTTTGTCCTATCGATGAAGGCGAAGCAAGTTATAGTCCGGCAGATTCTTTGAATATTCTTACCCCATGGAACCCCGGTGGCGTTTATTTCGCTAATCATGTTATGTGGGATTCTTTGGTGGTGAATAGTGTAGGTGCAGATATTCCGCTTAGTCAAATAAAGTGGTATCGCGACCAGGAAATGACTGATTTCATCCGGACGGGTTGGAATCCGGGTGATGATGTAGCAACGAGACCTCCGGCTGTAGGCTCAGGCTTACCAATGGCTAATTTCTGGCAAAACGAACCGCATCCATTGGAAGTGTATTGGGCTACTATTACTACGCCCGACAGTTGTGAGAGCCGTCCCATTCGCGTAACAGTATATATTCTTGATGATCCGGGAGAAATTGCGATCACCGATATTGCAGGTTATGTACAACCGAGCGGTACGATCAACTATGAAAGTTACTTTAATCTCGGTTTGGATGATTCACAGTTTTTGGAATGGTATTCAGATGATCCGACCGATGCATTCGAAGCGGGTGATCAAACAGCAATAGATGCATTACTTATAGATCCTGCTCCTGAAGAGCTTGACTTGACGACTGAAACCGACATAACTTATTGGATTGTAAGAGCCGATGATTTCGGTTGTCGTTCGCAGGCTACTCCTTTCCGTGTGCATCTTTTCCCAATGCCTGTTATAAGCATTCTACCGAGTGATACTACTATTTGTGCGGGAGGAGATGTGAATCTTCGCGTAAAAATAGAAGGCGGCACTCCGCTCTATAATTTTCAGTTATTAAATATCATTACTAACGAAACGATCGATGTCAACGACTTTGACAATACTACCATTTTCACGCTTCCGATCAATCCCACGTTTCCTGCTACTTATGTTATAAGCGAGTTTAGCGATTTATATACCGACACGGTTACGATTTCTTCTCTGGGTTTATTTCCTCCTGCCACGTATGACCCGTATTTTTATTGGTCTTTCATACGCATAATGACAGCCGAAATATCGACAATCGTTCCCAGTGAAGGTCCTGTTCTTGGCGGAACTTTCACAGGAAATCCGAGCGATCCTGTTGACCTCACCGGAACAGTAACTATCACCGGATTCGGATTCAATGCGTTCGGCGTGGCGCCAATGGTAACATTTGGAGGCGTGTATGCTACTAATGTAACTGTAAATGCAAGCGGAACTATAATTACCTGTACGCCGCCACCTCATCCCCCTGGTCTTGTTACCGTATCGGTCATTACCGCCTGCGGTCCCTTCAGTTTAACCGACGGCTACAAGTACAGTTCTATGGATATTGCCAGTATATCGCCCGCTTATGCTGCCGTAACCGGTGGAGATACGATTACGATAAAGGGAAGCGGTTTCCTTGCGGCAATAGGACTTGAAAATGATGTGGAAGTGTATTTTTGCGGCGTACTTGTATCGGAAATAGTTTCCGTTACCAACAGCGAGATTGTTTGTATAACAGGAGCATCCAATTATGCACGGCACGGCGATATAAAGATCTTTAACGGTTCGGAAACCAGTGTATTTACCAACTATTTTACTTATTATCCCGTAAAGTTTATCAGAAACGGCTTATGGAGCGATCATACCAATTGGGATAAACACACTAACGACAGTATTATCCCCTATCCGGGCGCAAGAGTTCATATCATGGCCAATTGCTTACAGGATACTCATTTACAGACCGGCGGAAATTTCCCATACGAACAAGCGATGGATAGCATAACGGTATATCCCAATAAGGCCTATACACTCGGGAACGGTAACATACTCGATGCTAATGTGTTTGTTTTGAAAGATGATGCTTCTTTCCTTAATTTCGGAACGATGCAGGCAACACTGCAGAATGTAGAACACCGGCTTATTCAAGGGCGCAACTGGTATGTTTCAAGTCCGATGCTACAAACCGGAACGCCAACAGATCAAATAATAGATGATGCACTTGGTAAAGATACTAATGGCGGAGATCTGACATACTTGCTACCGGCAGGCAATTGGCGTGTGGAGTGGTATGAAGAAGATGTACATAACTGGCAACGTTTGCCGCTTGGCAGTAGTTTGATTACAGGTCAAGGCTATACGGTTTTTTCTGCAAACAGAGATATTGCGCTTAAATATTCAGGAACATACAACGATGGTAATCGAATGTCTCCGGGATTGACCCGCCAAAACGATGCGCACCCCAAACGCGGATTTAACCTTGTGGGTAATCCTTTCCCCTCGTATTGGCGTTGGACAGAATCAACAGTCGAAGAACTCGGCGCCAATGTTTACAGTACCATCTGGTATCGCACCGTTGTTAAGAATGGTATTTATGAATTTTGGTCGTACAATGCTTCGGGCAATGTAGAGGTAATGCCGGGCTGGGAAGATGCAACGCCGACCGGTTCTTTTTCTTTGGGTTATATACCGCCCATGCAGGCATTTTGGGTGCGACTTTTGGATGGGCAAAATACAGGTACACTTAACTTTAGAAACGACCGCCGCGCTCATGCCGACCATGGCAGCAATATTTTGAAGTCGGCAGGAATTGAAAATACGGAAACCCGCCCGCTGTTGCGTATTGCCGTTACCAACGGTGTAAGAGCAGACGAAACGGTAATATATGCCGATGCCAGGGCAAAAAATGAATTCGACACTTACGATAGCGACAAATGGTTTACCAATCAAGGTGTTGAAATATTCACTCAACCTGCGTTCTCTACCCGCGAATTGGTAATAAACGGTCTTTCCGAAATTGTGGACGGCACGGAAGTTCCTCTCGGTTTTCAGGCAGAAGAAGGTGGCGCTTTCAGTTTCCGTGCCAAAGAAATTTTGAATTTAGATGCGTTGGAGGTATTTTTATGCGATAAATGGCGTAATTTGAAATTTGACCTTCGCAACGGCGATTACAACTTCACTTCGAGCAGTGCACCTGTTACCGACCGTTTCAGCATCGTTTTCCGCCGCACTGCGGATAACGACCTCGATGCGGACACCGGCGATAATCTGTTGGCTTACTCCGGTAAAAACGGAGAAATGATTGTCTTGCTATATCTCAAAGGTAAACATGATGCAAATGTTTCGGTATTCGACGTTGCCGGTCGTAAAATTACCGAGCAATCTGTTGTCGTAGGCGAACGTACAACGCTCAAAGGCACATTCCCAAAAGGTGTGTATATTTTGCGTGCCGGAAAATATGTAACTAAAATACAGATTTCATCAAACCGTCCATAATTGTTTCGGGATTATATGTTGCTGCCCTTTCAATGGCTGATTGTTTGAATTTTTCTTTTTGATTGCTATTGATAAATTCGATAACTTTTTCCGGTATTTCTTGTTGATTGTTTACTAAGAAACCATCTTCTTTGTCGCGGATAATATCTTTTGGACCTTTGGTGTTGTAAGCGATAACCGGTAAGCCGCAACTCAACGATTCAAGAACGACATTGCTGAATGTGTCGAAACGTGAAGGCAATATTAGCAAATCGGCCGAAGAATATATTTCCGGTAATTGATTGTGTTCGATCCAATCGATGAAAACAGCATCCGGATTTTCATCTTTCAGTTGTTGCATTTCGGGGCCTCTTCCTACAATCACTAACTTCACGTTTTTATGTTTTTGTTTTACTTGCCGGTAAACAGACGATAATTCCAATACTCCTTTTTCTTTACTGACTCTTCCCAGATAAAGCAAAACGAAAGTATCTTCCGAGAATCCAAACAACTTCTCTTTATTGGAGATTGCGGGTTTGAAAAGAGAATTTACCCAATGCGCTGTTTGGTGTACTTTGTTGGGGTCTAAATTCATTTGTGAGCCGGACAACCACTTTTTTTGATCGGAATTCAATACGAACACATGGTCGAATGCTTTGTAGAAAGAACGCAACATACGACGAACACGGTCTAAATTGCGGCCTTCAATGTTCAACACTTTTCGGGCAAACATCAACCAGTCGGTGTGCATGAAGAAAGAGGCTTCGACTGTATAAGCATGCTTGAGGTATAATCCGAAAAGTCCCATAGCTCCCTCGGTAGAACAAATAATTCGGTCGTATCCTCCGGATAAAAACAAATTGTGCAATTCTACAAAGTCGGGAATTCTGAAAGCATAATCTTCGTAAATAGGGAAAGAAAATTCTTTAACAGGTTGTAATATCGTTAAATGGTCTTCTGATTGTAGTGTTGAAGAGCAAGCGACTATATCTATGGGTAGATTTCTTTTGTTTATTTCAACGAGTGCCTCTTTCAGGAATACCGAAACGCCATTGTTGTCGCCGAATGTGTCGGTAAGCCAAAGTATGCGTTCGGGATGCTCCAATTTTCCTAACCTCTTTGAAAAATCCCTTAGTAGCGGACGGGTATTGAACATGGTTTTAGCACTCGTAAAATGTGCTGCCAAAATAAATACCGCACCGAAAAAAGGAAACGATAAACCATCTAAAAATCCTGAAACATCAATTGATTTTTTCCCGTTTTTATTTCCTTTTTTCTGAAATGATCTGATGTCGCTCGGCAATTCGAGTTTTTCGATTACCGACTCGAAGGACTTTTCTTTCAGGAATTCTCCAACATCTGATTTGTTTAATTTTTTATCCAATCTTTGAGCTAAAATTTCATACAATTGATGGTTGATTTTCAGAATTGAATTGTAATATCCGTCGACTAATTCTTTGCCGCGTTCTTTGCTTTTATCCGCTATATTAACAGCTTCATTGAATATCGGCTTATAAACAGGCTTTACAATCAATTTTTTGAAGAAAGAAGGCTTTTCGCCCATCATGCTGTTGTGAAAAACACGGATAAAAGAATTAGTTACTTTATGCCGTTGCACTTCGCAAAACAAGTTTGATGCGACAAATGAAATCAGTTTTTCGTTTGTGCTTCCTTTGTGTAACAACATTCGAATCAGTCCGGGATCTTTGTAATTGAGAGCAATTTGACAAGCATAATCCAAGAAAGCGATGGTCATTTTTTCGGCATTCTGATAAGTGCCATAAGGAGCCATTTGTCCGTTGCGGATGGCCTCTAATGCCAATTGTGAACGAGATTCGGTTTGAAGTCTCGATTGCAAATCCGGAACGTGCAAGTAAGTTCCGGTCATTCCGGCAAACATCCCCATGTGACTATCAGAACCACCCGATATGGATTTGTGATAAGGGTCGACACAATATTGAAACGGATCGATGTTGAATTCTTTGGCATATCGGTCGATTTCTTCGCGAGAAATTTGATTTAACCACTCTTTGACAAGAAGATTTTGCCAAGTATCTCTTTGCCCGTTTACAGCCTCAAATCGCTCGAAAATCAATAGCATCTTATTGAAGAATGCCTGAGGAGGCGTTTCTTTCGCAGAATAATGATAAAGCGGATGCGCCCAAATGGTCGGAATATTATGTTGTCGAGCATACTCCATGAAAGAGTACAAGTTTTTACGCAACATTTCTAACCGGACTTCCTGTTCCGGGGTAAAGCCGTAGGCCAAAACATGAATCCCCATTCCGAAATCGGGCACCCAGCAACTAAATTCTGCGGCAGTCAATATATCCATGCCTTTATCCTGCAAAGCGTAGCATGAACGAGCATTATTGTGATTGGTAATTGTAAAAGCGTTGCAATCGTTTCCGGATAGTTTTTGAAGCAACGTTTCGCTTGGCAACCAAGTTTCCGGAATACTGAGTATTCTGCCGATTAATTCGTCGGGAACATCACTGTTAAAGTCGTGGCAGTGCAGGTCTATTTTAAGAACTTCTTCGGCAGGGAATTTGTTTTGTTGTTCGAGGACAAACTTTTCAAATTCATTTTTCATTGTTGTTTGAAAATCAATGTTCATTTGATGATTTATTTTATGGTTATTTTGTTTAGAGTTTTCTCACTACGTTCGAAATGACGCTATCCCCCTTTGGAGGGGTAGGGGGAGGTGTCATTCCGAACGCAGTGAGGAATCTCCCCCTTTTTTTAGCCTCTTATTTTTTTTCAATGCTTGGTCGAGCAAAAACACGATTTGCCCATTAACGCTGCGAAATTCGTCGGCCGCCCATTTTTCGATGGCATCCATTCGCTCGCTATCTATCCGTAGTACAAAACTTTTATTTTTGTTTTCTTTCTGCATCTAATTTTTCTAAAAACACTGTCAATTCTTCGGGCATTTTAGTTCCGATATGTATAATGTTATTGTTTTTCAATGTCAATTGCAACACTGTTCTTCCTGAGAAGTTATATGTCTTGCAACTAATCATTCGAATACCAGTTCCAATTTTCCTTGGAGTTAATTTAGTACTGATTCCCAGTTTGCAGTACCCTGTCTGTACAACGTATTCGGATATTTGCTCCCATGGCGTAAGTTTGAATCTTCGACGAAAAGAAGGAAATATTCGCACCCAAACTCCTTCTTTGTCAATTACCATATCCACACGAAAAAATAAAAACCATTGACGTTCAAAAAATACGAGTTCTTCTTTCATTACTCGTTTCAATTATATAAAGTTCCCGAATTGATAATCGGCTGTGCATTTTCTTCGCCACACAAAACAACCAACAGATTAGAAACCATCGCCGCTTTCTTATCGCTATCCAACTCAACCACATCTTCTTGCGCCAACTTTTCTAAAGCATGTTTAACCATGTAAACAGCACCTTCAACTATTTTTTCGCGAGCAGCAATAATCGCATCTGCTTGTTGGCGACGAAGCATTACGGCTGCGATTTCGGGAGCATACGCTAAATAATTAATACGAGCCTCCAACACTTCAATTCCGGCCAAAGCCAAACGTTCATTTAGTTGGTTTTCAAGAATATCATTGATATCTTCACCTCCTGCACGCAAGGTCATTTTTTCGTCTTCGTCGATAGAATTATCATAAGCATACCGACCTGCCACGAAACGCAAAGCGGCATCTCCCTGCACTTTTACAAAATGCTCGTAAGCTTTCATTTTTTCCTGCACATTGTTATGTGCCCCCGGTTGTGTAGCCGGAATCGTATTTTTCGACGTGTTGTCAATATCAAAAGAGGCTTTATAAGTATCCACTACACGCCACACCACCACTTGCCCGATAATAATCGGATTACCGGCTTTGTCGTTCACTTTGATTGGTTCTGCATCTAAATTGCGTGCACGTAGCGTCAATTTTTGCTTTGCATAAAAAGGATTTACCCAAAAGAACCCATTATCTTTGACTGTTCCTTTGTATTTGCCGAAAAAAATCATTACACGAGCTTCGTTCGGTTCTATTTGCATGAATCCTCCCCAAGCAATACAGTTGAAAATAAATAGCAAAAATAACATAATTGAGAGTAAGGCGGTTAGACCACTCGATAGCGGAGTTTTAATTATGTATATTAAGCCACCGATAATAGCAAAAAATAACAAGATGTTGAACAGTAACATAGGAACGCCTGAAAGTTTTACTCCATTGAAAATTTCTTCTTTTGTCTTCATAATAATTGTAGTCTTAAATTGATATTAAAATAATATCACAAAGATATTGTATTTGTTTAAAATGTGCAAATTTATTTTGCAGAAATATAAAAATGTAGCAATACTTACGGACGTAACACTAACATCGGAGTGTTTGCGTGGAACAACATTTTGCGTGCCATACTCGGATTGAACATACGGGCAAAGATATTCCGTTTATGCGCTGTCAGGGAAATAACATCTATTTTATGTTCTTGGATAAATTTTTCCAGATTTTGCGCAAAATCGTTGGCATCTACAATATCATATTTAATACTTGTTTGAGGATATTGTTTTTCGAAGTAGTCTTTTATTCCCGATAATTTGATTTCATTCCATGTGTCTTGCTTGTTTGCGATATGAAAAAAGTAATATTCAATATCATAATTTTTAAACATACGGAATAAACTATCTGCTGCTACCAAATCTTTTTGTTCGAAATTGGTGCCGAATGCAATTCTTTTTATATCGGAAAAATTGGAGAAAGGAGTGTTTTCGGGAATGGCGAAAACCGGAACTTTAGATTTGTCGATAACTTCTGCGGTAACACTTCCGATCAAATCGATGTCTTTTTGATTTTTACCGCGCGTTCCCATAAATACCATAATAGGAGCGTTTTCCTTGCAATAACGATCTATTTCTTCTTCGGGCAATCCATCACGCAATATGCAGGAAAAAGGAACATTTGGCCATTTTTTTTCTGCAATTTGTTTTTCGGTGAATTGAGAAAAATTGTCCAAGTCGGTTTTCGCCTTTTGGGTCATCATAATCATTGTTTCTTCATCTTCTACCTGATAAGAAAATGTGTCTCCAAAAGAGATTGAACTTGGAAAATATGGTGTGAAAAAGGCGTGCATAATCACCACCTCAGCGCCGATATTTTGGGCGTAATTAAATCCCATTTCGCATGCTTGCTTGGAATAATCCGAAAAGTCGACCGGAACAAGTATTGTTTTTCTTTTTATTTCCGCCGGATTAGCCTCGGCTTGCGCATTTTCCAACAAATTGGTACTTTCGATGATTTTAAGAGCAGCCGGCAGGTCGCTTTCTTTAATTCTTATTCTAACACCTGAAGAAACAACAGGTTGAATAAGGTTCACATTGTGCAGATATACTTCGATTCCATTACTTTCGAGTAATGTCTTGATTACTTGGGCTTTCTGATAAGTGTGAATAGCCAACGTTATTAATTTATCTTCCATAATGATTATTTTTTAAGAAGTTAGAATCTCTTTCTATATATATAAACAAAAAATCCCTTACAAAGTTTTCATTGTACGGGATTTTTTTTGCGTTTATCTTCGTTTTTTACGCCAATTCTTGAACAGAACCAACTTTGAAATTAGTTTCGCCCAATATGACTAACGCTTTTTCCAAGATTGTCGGATCGTCAAGCATAACGATACCACCATCAGGACCCGGTTCAATATGGATGCCACACGAATTACCATCTTTATAGTTGTATCCACCGAAGTAATTTCTTACAGTTGCTACAGCAATACCTAATTCGTCGGCAATTTTTTGCATACTTCCATCGGGTAAATTGTCTTTAATTCTACGAAGTTCATTGAATGTTACAGTCTTCATCATGGATCTATTTTAAGTTTATTAATGAATAATTTTGCTTTTACGCCTCTAACTTAGAACAAATTAATTTGATTAGCAAATTATTTCGTCAAATAATTGTTTTTTTTCTATTTGTATTGTTACGTGATTATTTTAACTATTTGATTACTAAATATTAACATAATTGTAACCATTATCACATATACTCCGACCAAGAAGTTTGATTCTTTTTTTGAATATATTGTTTTTCGTAAATTCTTGGGTGGTATTTTTATCCAATACCTTCTTCCTATTGTGTATAATTTGTAGACAAAAAGGCCGACCAAGATTCCGACAATCATTCCTATAACTACATCAGAAACGAAGTGAACGCCCAGATAGATTCTCGAATAACCCATAATAAAAGCAAAAATATACATTGTTATGGTGAGCGTTTTGTTCCTGAACATGAGCGCTATAAGCGTTGCAAATCCGAAAGAATTGGTTGCGTGTCCGGAGAAAAAACCATAACGCCCGCCTCTGTAATTGAAAACAGTATGTACGACATCTTTAAAATCGGGATGATGAGTCGGACGAAACCTGTGAAATAAAGGTTTGGCTATTCCGGATGAAAGTTGGTCGCAAAACAAAATCAACAGACCGATTGCAACGAATGTTATCACGATTTCCTTCCAGTGTTTTTTGTAAGCGAAAACGAAGAAGAAACATAGGTAGAAAGGAATCCATGTAAACATATAAGAATATGTATACATTACATTATCCCAGAATGGCGAATGCATTCCGTTGAGAAATAAGAATAGACCTCTTTCGAGTTGAAGTTCTTGTTCGAGCATTTGATCTGTTTTTATAATAACGAAGACAAAAGTAATATAATTGTATGAAATCTGTTGCAAGTTTAAAAACTTTTTCTACCTTTGCACTCGCAAAAAATGATGGTGCCATAGCTCAGTTGGTAGAGCAACGGACTGAAAATCCGTGTGTCCCTAGTTCGATTCTTGGTGGCACCACTTGAAACAGAGGCAGTTACAGAAATGTGACTGCTTTTTTTGTGGAGTTTTGGGTGCGGTTTTAGTGGGTTTCAGAGGGCAAAGTTAAACCGAGAGTTAAACCGAAAAATTATGTTTAACGTCTTGTGTTACAAATCAAAAACATTGAAAAATGGCGAAAATCCGTTAGTAATTCGTGTCTGTAAAGGCGGAAAGAAAAAGTATTAACGGAAAGCAAATGCCCAACCAAATAATGCCATTATAATTCAGAAATAATCATCCGTTGTTTTTCAAAAAAATCTGCCCGGAATGCCGCTCCGCTTTGGGTAATCAAAGTAGATGATTTTATTAAGGAATGAATCCAGTTTTTGACTTTTTGGTAAGATGATTTGTCGTAGGATGCAACGGAATTGAGGATAAATGTCCTCACATGGCTGATATTTATGTCGTTGAATTGAACACAACTGTAATCAGCATCGAAGTTTACATCGGATATGTAGATAGATACAGGTTTTCCGGTTTCTTTGAAACAGCCGTTCGAGGCTATTTCTTCGACATAATTCAAAAGAGCAAACAAATCCTCCTTGATTTGTTGGATATCATCTGCGGAAATCAAATTAATACTGCAAAAATATTTGATATCGGTTACCAAATACTGGAATATCAAAAAATCCCATATATAAACGATGTCAGCAAAATGTTTCGATTCCCCAAAATATGATTTGAATATCCTGTGTAATCTATCCGGATAAACCAAATCGCTAAATGATATCCGGCTTTCTGTTCCGCTAAACAGATACTGATATTTGAACAGAAAAAATTTCGACAGTGTATCAAATCCGGCATAGATAGATGGCGGTAGGATATTTGAAGATTCGGTTAATTCCGAATGAGGGTCATTTTTTGCCAGACAGATCAGAGATAGATAGTCGTCCCATATTTTATAGTCCTTCTCTGTTATGTTTGCATATTCGATTATAGTCAGTTCGAAACGGTCGATATTCGCAGAATCCGGATAGATAAGATTGTTTATAGCGATATTCATTTTTTCGGAAATACTTACCACTTCAAAAAAACTGAACGGCACTTCGCCACGTAATCTGCGATAAACCGCCCCTTTTTCCATGAAAAGTATCTCCGTGAGCATTTCTACAAGTTTCGCTTTATCAGGAATCTTTTTTTCTAATGCCTCCAACAAATTGCGGTGTAAATCTTCCCTTTTCATCTATTTATATTAAAGTGTATAAATAATTTCCCGTTGTGCATTGAAGAATGCCGCCCTTATTTTTTCTCCACTGACAGATATCAATGTTGATTTTCTTTGCAGAGAACGTATCCAGTCGCTTGTTTCATTAAAAGCCTCTTCGTCAAAACACACGATTGCATTTAATACAAATGCCTTGAAAAGAGTAAAGTGTATGTTTTTACTTTTCAGGCAACAATAATTTGAATCGGGACTGATATCCAATATATATATGGACATCTCATTCCCTGTTTCATCGTATTTGCCTTTAAGAGCCAAATTTTCAAGGTCATTTAAAAATTCTATCAAATCGTTTTTAATCAGTGCAACATCCTCTTCTCTTATGAGGCGCATTTTGGCAAAATAGTTGATACTCGTTATCAAGCGTTGAAAAATCTGGTTATCCAACACATATTGAGTAGATTTAATATGTCTTGTGTATATGCAAAACTCTTTTTGCAGTATCCGCAATCGCTCCGGGATAGTTATTTCATGGAAGGGACGAGCATCTCCGTAACCGCTGGACTGATTCCATCTGAACATGTGGAATCGTGTGATATATTCGTAATTATAGTAAAAAAAAGGAGGAAACACGTTTCCGGCCTCCATGATTTTTGTTTCCGGCTCGTCTTTGATTGATTTCAATAAATTAACATACCTTTCAAACATTTCATAATCAATTTCGGTAAGGTCGACCTGCCTGAGAATGTTCATTTTGGCGGGTTTACTCAGCAAATTGTCTATTCCTGCGATATTGTCTAACGAAATACCCGTATTTCTGGCAATAACAGCCATTTCGGCAAAAGAAAAATTCACCTCGCCGCGCAAACGACGATATACCGCATCCTTGTCTATGCACAGTAAATCGGCGATTGTATTTGCAAGAGTCGCTTTATGCGGGATTTTATCCCTGATAGCGGATATAAACTCCTGATAAAAAAGATGACTTTCTACCATATAAACTTAACAAACAAATTCTTTAAAAAATGAATGGCAAAGATAAATATTTTTTTTGCAAATTTCCGCAAAATGGAATTTACAAATCTGAATTGTTGCGCAAAATGCAAATTTTGTACAAATCAAACATTTTTCAGGAAATAATGCTTGTGCGATTATGTTTAGTTGCTGTATTCTGTGACAAAAAAATATATTCCTATGTGCATAGTACTATATTTTGTCGTTTTAGGTTGAATAATTTTGCACCAACTTATTACTAATGCGAATAAAAAGATTATTAAAATGAACAATAACATGAAACAGAAAATGATTAAAAAAACAGGTCTGCTTTTGCTATTCTATTTTATTATAGCAATAAGCTCTTTTGCCCAAAACTCTAACCAGGGTAAAGATTTTTATGTGGCATTCGCCAGCAACAAACTTAACGCTGCGGATAATGTTGAATTAGGATTGAGAATAGTTACTACCGAAACTACTCAAGTAACGCTTTCTTTTACGGAAGACAGTAATCTGATAACTGTTTTTACGGTGCCTGCCGGAACAGTATATAATTATGTGTTAACAACAGCACAGGTAAACGCTGCTTATTCGGCTTCAACAACTAATTCTACAAAAAATAAGAAGTCGATTCATGTAACTGCATCGGCTCCCATATTGTTGTATGCGATGAGTTGCGGTAATCAATCGACCGATGTTACCAACATTTTGCCTGTGGGAAATTGGGGAACAGAGTATTATAGTTTTGCTATCGCCCCCGCAAGCTCAAATTACAGCGGAATTATAATGATTGCCGCAGAAAACAACACAGTAGTTAATTGGATAGCAAACAGTTTCAGCATGACTACCACCTTACAGGCAGGAGAGATGTATTATTACCATGGTTCGATGTATGCAGGAGCAAAATTTTCAGCCAACAAAGCTTTCGCCTTTTTTGAAAATGTTACATCAGCATCGGTAAGCGGTGGTTCATCTTTTACATTCGAGCAAATGCCTCCGCTTTCCCAATGGGGTACGCGGTTCATTGTGCCGTCAACTGTTTTGAACACCACTTATGCCCGTATTGTATGTAATCAGGTAACTCAGGTTACGGTTGCTTATTCAGACGGAAGTACTGATAGTTTCACTCTCAATCCGGCAACTGCTCCGACAAGGTCTAAAGATATAATCGAAGAAAGCATCAAAAAAAGAGCTTGTTATATTTCTACAGATAAGCCGGTTGGCGTTTGTTTTTATCTGAAAACAAAGACAAATTCCCCCGAGCCGATGCCTCCTGCAGAAGCTTGGTTGCCTTCTTTAGACCAAATGGGACGCAACATCCTTGTAAGTCCATTTAATTTTAATACTACATACATATTTAGCCAAATGGAACACAATGTGATGATTATTACGCCTACTTCCGGCAGGGAAAAAACAAGCGTATCAATCAACGGCGATTTTCCTCAAACATTAAATCATCCGATGCACTGGGTAGCGGATAGTATTGGCGGTAGCGGGTACTCTTTCGGAAGATATTATATAGGGACAACTGATAAAAATAAACCGTTGAATGCTACTTTTCAATTCGATAATCCAAACGGAATAATCGTATTAGCTTATGGAAGAGGAAACGCCGGCGGCGGCGGTAGCTCTTACCTCTACAATGCGGGTTATACAATCAGGGATTTAGTGGCAGGATTTACCGTCAACGGCGAAAACCATTTCGATATGAACGGACATATTTACAATAGCGCTACCAATTTCGTTTTTAAAGCTTTTTCCGGCACGGCAGCACCAATTGTCTGGAAATTGAACGGATTGGAAATACCCGGCTCACGCGACCAACTCACTGTTAACGCCGATAATTTACCGGACGGAGAGTATGTTCTCAGTATGACTATTATGTCGAATGGAGAAGAAAAAACTTTTACCACTTCTTTTTATGTGGGAGAGAAACCGGTAATTACGCCTCCCGATGACCTCAACATTGCCAATCAGGGAGCAAAATTCTATGTGGCATTCGGAAGAAACGACACGATTTCTGTCGTAAAAGCCAATCCTCACAATTTGGAAAGTATAGACAAAGCCAATGTCGAATTGATATTACGATTTACTACTTTCGGAGAAACGGATGTAACGCTTACTTTTACCGACGACAGCAACCTCAATAAAACCGTCAGGGTTCCAGCCGGAATAAGCGACTATGTATTGTCGGTCGAAGAGGCGCGCGCTGCTTATTCGGGTTTGGGTACTAATTTAGTTACCAATGAAAGAAAGAGGAAATCCATTCGTGTAACTGCCACGTCACCGATAAGTTTACACGCTATAAACAGCGCCAGCACTTCGGTTGAGGCAACTATGGTTTTGCCTGTGGAAAATTGGGGAACAGAGTATTATAATGTCGGAATTGAGCCTTTTAAGTATGCTGATGGAAGCCAATGCAACGGATTTATACTGATTGCTTCGGAAGATAACACTAAGATTGATATTACAAGAAACGGAGTAGGTGGATTCGTGCCATATTCGGTAAATCTGAATGAGGGAGAAGTGTATTATTACTTTCAACATTCTGCTTCGCCCTTTTCACACATGATTGGAGCGTATATTAAAGCCGACAAACCAATTGCATATTTTGAAAGCAGTACGAAAAGCCAACTGAGATTACAGAGTTACCCTGATTATGCCGACAGTAAAGGCATTGCCGACAATAATACCTTCGAGCAAATAGCTCCGGTTAGTCATTGGGGAAACCGGTTCATTTTACCGACCAATTATTACGGCGGCGGTTTTGTCCGGATTTTTGCCAACGCAGAAAATACTCAAATTACTGTTTACTATTCAGACGGCGCCTCTGAATCTTTTTCTCTCAATGATGGTTGGGGTAATATCTATAAGGATATAAGGATTACCAACGAAAGTCATACAAACAGTACTTCCTGTTATATCGTTTCAGACAAGCCGGTGTGCATTTCTACCTATCTGATACCATATATGAGCAATGGTACTCAAAGTATGCAGCCGGCAGAAGCATGGTTGCCGCCTGTGGGACAAAAAGTGCGCAATATTTTGGTAAGTCCTCTCGACCTGAATGACACTCATACCTATCTGAAAATGAGACACGATGTGATGATTATAACACCTACTGCCGGCAGGGAAAATACAACCGTATCCATTAACGGCGATTTTCCTCAAACTTTGAATCATCCGATGACATGGGTAGAAGATAATATCGGAGAAAGCGGATATTCTTTCGCAAGATATAACTTAGGCGAACACGAAGCAGGAGAATCCTTGAAAACAACTTTCCGCTTTGATAATCCTAATGGCGTGCTTGTATTGGCTTACGGACAAGGAGCTTACACTTCTTACTTTTATGCTGCGGGTTATGGCGGCAGGGATTCATCAACAGGCTTCACTGTCGATGATGAAGACTATTTCGATATGGACGGAAAAGCGTATTGCGATGTTCTTTCATTTGAAATCAAGGCGACTTATTCGGAGAAACCCGCATCTATCGTATGGAAATTAAACGGCGAAGAAATTCCCGATTCCCGTAACAAAGAAAAATTTACCCTGAGCAATTTACCGGACGGATACTACACGCTCAGCATGACTGTTCCTGCGATTGCAGGCATTCAAACATTTACCACTCATTTCTATATTGGAGGAGGTCCTGTGGTATGGACTCCCGAAATGAATATTCTCGGTACGGTAGCCGACAGACAAAATTGGGACGACCCTCGCAACTGGACTCCCGCTGTTGTCCCGACAGCCTGCCACAATGTGTATGTACCTGGCAATTGTCGCTATTATCCGCAATTGACAGGTCCCGCTGAATGTAACAATATTTATTTTATGCAAGGCGGAGAATTGGGTCGCCCCGATTTGCTGACTTACAATGAAGCTCGCGTACAATACAACCTTGGATTGTCTCAAACACAACAGGCAAGGGATAATGACGACAAAAATCTTGTTCTCAAAAGCACTTCTACGGAAGACCGGATGCTGTTTTCCGCTGCGGTTTCCAAGCCTTTGGAGAGAGAACGCTGGTATATGCTTTCGGCTCCCTTGCGCAACGTAGTATCAGGAGATTTCGCCTTTGGCGGTTTCCCGCTTACTTTCATGAGAAAATTCGGGCCGATTATCAAAGAAGAAGTCAATTATCCGGTCGGTAGCTGGACTACTCCTTATAACTCATACATAGAAACAATCGCTCCCACCGAAGGTTTTGCTTTCTTTATGTATGGTTATGATTCCAAGTCGGCTGTCAATTCCATCCGTAACAGAGGCTGTGTAGAATCCGGCTCATTCAACGACCTAAACGATTTAGACTATTTATCAGCTTCTTTAAGCGGACAAAACTACGGTATTCGCGAAACAAACGGCATTCTCGAATTGCCCTTCTTCGCAGACGAAACAGGCATAAAAGCCCACCGAACTCAAAGCTATAATCCTGCTACGCAAGAAAGTGATTTTTATTACATTCATGATGCAACAGGGTCGGTATTCAATGCCTTCACAGGGAAAAAAGAAACTGCTATTCGCGAAGAAAAAAACAAGGGTAGTTATCGTTTTACTCCGGAAGAATACAAGTACGGAAAATGGGAGTTCCAAAACATACTTAATCATCCGGTAAGCGGTTTGAGCAACGGAAATGAATTTTTAGCCGGTAATCCTTATATGTCTTCTATCAATATGGTTGAGTTTTGTAAAGATAACGCCTCTACCATAGAGCCGGAATTTTACATCTGGAATGGAAAAGCATTCGATTCTTACAGCGTAAATACAACAACAGGAGTTGTTACGCCGACCGTTCCGGGCACTTCGCCTTATATCGCTCCGCAACAAAGCTTCATTCTTAAATACAAAACCGGAAATGTTCGCTTTGATGTAAGTAAAATTTCAACCGTTCGTCCGGTAAATTATCCATCTAATTTGAGAAGTTTCGTAAGCGCAAAGGAAGAAAATATCCTGCGCATCAAAGCCGAAAATAATCTCGCCGCTTCTCATGCACTAATTGGATACCGTGAAGATGCAAGCATCGATTTCGTTCAGGGAAAAGATGTACAAAAGCTATTTTCGCCCTTCGCTTACGTTCCCGAAGTATATACGTTAGCAGGAGAAATACCGGCTAATATCCATTATATCGACAATAGCATTGAGGCAATTATTCCTTTAGGTCTTAAAACCAATCAATTGGGAAATACGACCTTCACTTTTACCGGTATGGAAGGCTACAATCAGGCAAGCAAGATTGTATTAATGGATATGTTATTGAATAAAGAAATAGATTTGACAGGTCAACCAAGTTTTACTTATTCGTTTGATAATCAAGTCAAGGGAATACAAAATGACAGGTTCTTTATACGGTTTGAGGCAGAAACGACTACTACCCTGCCTTCGCTTGAAAAAGATGAAAATATACAGATATATGCCAATATGTCGGGTATTCTGATTAATACGCCAACATTTGACCCTATCAGTCAAATTGAGGTGTATGATCTCCAAGGGAGAAGATTGTATGAAGAGGCGTTAGCGGAGATCAGCTATTATCAGATACCCGACATTTTTAACACGCATTGTGTTATAGTTCGGGTAAAAACCAAAAATCAAGTGAGTAGTAAGAAAATAATATTTCAAAATAAAATCAGATAAAGTAATGAATACAAAAAAAGAAATAATATCAAAGTTAAGAAAATATTTATGTGCTATCCTGTTACTGTTTTGTGGTACAAATATGTATGCCGGATACGAAAATTCTTATACACCTTTCGAAAATTCATATCCTACAACAAATAATAATACCGGATTTTTGTCAAATTCTTCTTCAACCAAAGGATCTTTAGTTCGCGACCCTTTCGATTCTAATTCTTCCGGTTTTAATCCTTTTGGTTCTCATATCAATAAGGCGCCAAGCGATTTTGGTGATCGTCCGGGAGATGGAGATGGCATCGGTCAGGTTCCGACAAAAGACAGTCTGATATTTCTTATTCTCTTAGCCATTACGTATGGCTTGTTAGTCAGGCGTTATAAATACAAGAGTTAAGTGCCTTGGTGGCACCACTTTTAGAAAACAAAAAACGTTACAATTAAACAAATTGTAGCGTTTTTTATTTTTCTAATCATATCTTAAACGTTTTCAAAAAATCCTCTTTGTAGGCAGGTGAAATCTCTATTTCCGATTTGTCTTCCAACAAAACATATCCTCCGTCGGCTTTGTGATATGATTTCACAAAATTTACATTAATAATATGTGATTTATGTACCCTGACAAACGGATAAGGAAGTATTTCGGAAAAATGTTTCAAAAAACGGCAAACCATCTTTTTGATTCCATCGGAAAGATATATGTCGGTAAAATTACCATTACCTTGCAAACGAATGATTTTCTCCATTTTAATTACTTCAAATCCGCCTAATGTGGGTAAAATAATCTGACGCTTTTCAGGTTTTTCCTCTCTGAAATTTTCAACTATAATTTTATTTTTATTGAAGATTTCATTTTTCAAAATATGTTGTTGTACCTTATTCACAGCAAGAATCAATTCTTCTATGCTTACCGGCTTCAACAAATAATAAGCAGCACTTTGATTCAATGCTTTGAGGGAATATTCGGAAAATGCCGTAACAAAAATAGTTTCGAAAATCAAGTCTTTACAACCTTCCAGCACATCAAAGGCATTACCGAATGGCATTTCTACATCCAAAAAAACCAATTGAGGCTCTAATTCATGCAACAATGGAATTGCCTCTTTGGCATTATGAGCCTCTCCCACCAATTCTACTTGTGGACAATACTTCGACAGATAATTTTTCAACGCTTCACGAGCTGCTGATTCGTCTTCAACAATAACACTTCTTATTTTCTCAAACATAATTATATGAAACAATTTTTATACCATTTTTAACGCAAAGACACTATGGCTCAAAGACACAAAGATTAATAAAAATTCGCGACTTAGCGTCATTGTGCCTTAGCGTTCAAAATATAAACCAAATAACATGAAATACTTATATTTAGCAATTACCTTTAACTCCCTTTAGGGGTTGGGGGTATAGATTTCGACAATTACACCCTTTTCTTTTTCTTTAACTTCAAACCGTATATTGGTTTTATATAACTGGTTTAACAACTCTATTCTCTCTCCGACATTGGTCAATCCTCGCGATTGATGCATTTTTTGGTTTTCCGTCTTGATTTCCCTGCTTTTTTTCAATCCGATTCCATCGTCTTCAATAGTAATTAATAGACAATTGTCTTTGAGCGAAAAAGACAGTTCAAGAAGACCTTTTCCTTCTTTATAACGCAAACCGTGCCAGATAGCATTTTCCACGTGAGGCTGAATCAACATATTGGGAATTGATATTGTTTCCGGGTCAATCGCCTCATCTACAGTAATTTTATACGAAAATTTATCTCCAAACCGTAAGTGTTCCAATTCCAAATATTCTTTCAACAATTCTATTTCCTTATTTAACTTGATAAAATCCTTGTTGGAATTTTCCATTACATTGCGCATCAGTTTGGAATAAGAAGTTAGAAATTTGTTGGCTTCCAATTCGTTGTTTTGAGCAATAAATTGATTTACACTATTCAGGCTATTAAAAATAAAATGAGGATTCATTTCTCTTCGCAAAGATTGGAGTGCAATCTTTCTGCCCTTTATTTTATTGGCATACAAAGCCTTAATTATCAAAAGTAACAAAAGCATCATTAAGATAACCGAAATAATCAGAACGAAATTAAAAGTGTTTTTTTCTTGAATCAGACGGTCTTTTAATTCTTTTTCTTTTTCTAATTGCTTGATTTTATCGTCTGTAATCTGAAATATTTTAGCATCGATCAACGTGCTATCCGATTGTATCAGATAATCTAATTTTTGCAGGAAATCTTTGTATAAATCAATACTTTTTTTGTAATTTTTTTCTTTAAGATACTGTTCTGTTAGTAGTTCAAGACTTTTTTTAGCTTCAATGGTTTTTCCTTTTTCCAAAGCCAAGTTGTAAGCTTGTTTTAATAATTCGATGCCTTGTTCCTTTTTATCATCAATAAAATAGACCGACGAAAGGGTTTGCAATTGTCCGATTTGTCTTTCAACATCAGCATTTTCTGTCGCTTCTTTTATCAATTCTTTATTAATATCAATTGCCTTTTCATATTGCTTATCAGCAACATAAACTTCTGCTATTTTGTTTTGTATTTTGGCAACCTCAACCTGCTTACTTTCAGCAGCTAAGCTGTTGGCATTCGAAAGCGCTTTTTCGTAGTTTTCAATAGCAACATCTTTCCTATTCAATTGTAGATTAGTTTCCGCCATTTGCTGGTAAACTTCGGCTTTTTCGGAAGAAGTTCCTTTTTTCTCAATCAATGAAATATTTTGTTGTATATAATCAGATTTCTTTTCAGGGAATAAATCATATTTCAGCCGATTGATGTCATTTTCGCAAATCTGTTTTTGTTTTTTGTTCTTGGTCGATGCTGCCGCTACTTCATAAGATTTAATCGCATCATCATAGTTTTTCTGTAATTCTTGAATCCTTGCCAATTCACGATTAAGGTTATATAATTTCTCTTTTTTATTTTGTTTGGAATAAATCTGTATGGATTTTTTCAGATATTCTTCGGCTTTGTCGTATTCTCTATTTTCCGAAAGTTCTTTTGCCAACATTTCATATTCTTTGGCGATACGCTCTTCATTGGCATTTTCATCTAATGACTCGGATAGCTTGGATGCCGCTTTATTAACCCTACTTTGTTGCGACTGTGACCAACTAGACTTTGAGTTTTCTTGAGCACAAATCCAACTATAAGAGGAAACAAAAAACAAAGATAAAAGTATAACTAATTTTAATTTCATTTGTTGCTTTTATTTGAGAATGTAAAGTAAGTAAATTTCTACATTTTATACTCTATATTTCACCAACTTAATTCAGGGTTTCACACATTCTTATCCGGAACGTTATTTTTCAGAGCATACTTTTACCCCTAAATCCTGTTAGATTCCTCACTGCGTTCGGAATGACAGGCGTTTGCAAAGGACAAGAGAGAAAAGCGGCGGCGAAGCCGCCGCTTTTCTCCTCACTAAAGACGAGACGTCATTCCGAACGCAGTGAGGAATCTATAAAATAATATTCATTTTAAAAATTATTTGTCATGAAAAATTTAAGATTTGTAAGCATTATGCTAATTGTAATGATTTTCTGTACTTGTCAACAAGGAAAATCTCAAGTGGTAAAAAATGAACCGAAGATTCAGGTTGCCATACTTTTAGATACATCGAACAGTATGGACGGATTAATCGATCAGGCAAAATCTCGTCTTTGGAATATTGTAAACACCCTTTCTACGTTAAAATTTAAAGGGAAAACTCCTGAAATACAGATTGCGCTTTACGAATATGGCAACGATGGTTTATCGGCTAAAACAGGTTACATACGCAAAGTTACTTCGTTAACAACTGACTTAGATTTAATTTCCGAAAAGCTTTTTGCCCTGACTACCAACGGCGGATTGGAATATTGTGGCGCTGTTATTCAAAAAGCAACTCTACAGTTGGAATGGAGTAACAACGATGCCGATATGAAATTAATATATATCGCCGGAAACGAAGAATTTAATCAGGGTAATGTCAATTACAAAGAAGCTATCCGTGGCGCATTGGCAAAAAACATTTATGTCAATACCATTTTTTGCGGAGATCATAACCAAGGGATACGCGAACTTTGGAAATCGGGTGCCGATGCCGGAAAAGGTAAATATTTCAATATCAACTCTGATGAGCAAGTTCAATTTATTGCCACTCCTTATGACGACAGAATTGCGGCTTGCAACGAGCGACTCAATAAAACGTATATCAGTTATGGAACGGCAGGCGTTGCTAAACAAAGGAATCAGGCAGTACAAGATATAAATGCACAAAAAATGTCATCATCCAATTATGCCGAACGGGTTGTAAGCAAATCCAAATCTGCTTATAAAAACGATTCTTGGGATTTGGTCGATAAAGTAAATACCGATTCAAAAGCTTTGTCTTCTATTCAAAAAGAGGAACTTCCCAAAGAACTTCAAAACAAATCGACTGAAGAAATAAACGTTATTATTGCTCAAAAATCTAAAGAAAGAGAAACTATCCAAAAAGAGATAGATACTTTGGCAAAACAAAGACAGGCTTATATCGATGCTGAATCTAAAAAAGCGGGTAAAGGGTCTGACGATTTGGGTAAAGCAATTAACGCCTCTATTTTAGCTTTCGCTAATACTTTAGGTTATTCGGTTGAAAAATGATTTTTGAATATTAATTATAAAACATTATGAAAAATGTTTATTGTGTTTTCTTAGCTTTAATGTTAAGTTTCAATATTTATCCGCAATCTAAAAAAGCTTATACAAGGTTTAATCAAATAGATAGGATCGACAGTACAAATGTTATGATTGTTTCAACCCACGATTATAATAAAACTTCCTTTGGACAATTTGGCGAGAAATCTACCTTGTTATTTGTGGATACGGAACTTGATTCTGTAACTGAATTTTCAGTAGATAAAAACTTCGAAATACGAAAATATACTGTAAGTAAAACAGGAAAATATAAGAATGAACGATTTGTCATCATAGAAGTACAAAATAAAACAAATAACAAAAAATGGGGGAATTATTGCCCTGTGTATTTGTTCATCTGTGATTTGAAAGGACAACAAGTACAACAAATCTCTCCTAAAAATGTGAATGTCAAAAATTGGTCAGTCTGTGGTCAAACAAATTGATTATCTTTACAGCCACTAAATCTTTATGGATCTTCTGACTCACATTTGTTCCGGAATAGCAAGCGCTACAGTAATTGCCGCTTTTGCAGAAAAGCAACCTGCCAAGAGATGGAAAATCTTAGCTGCCGGTGCAATTGGTGGCGCATTTCCGGATATAGACGCTATCAGCATGTGGTCGCGCTTTGATGCTACATTCGGACGTTTGTTCGGACTTAACCATAGTGGGAAAGTAATTTATGGCGAAAAATTCTGGTATTCTCATCATGCTTTTTTTCATTCCATTGCTGCTGCATTGTTACTTGCTGTAGCGTTTGGATTATTGGCTTACATCATCTACCGGATAAGACATAAAACGACAATTTCATTCTTTCGTTATTGTAAGAAGAACATATCTATTGGCATTGCTTTTATTGCCGGATATGTTCTTCATTTGTTGGGCGATATGCCGACTCCGGCCTCTGCGTGGGGCGGCGTTAATCTTTTTTGGCCAACTGACAATTATATCGGTGGAAGTGGAAAAATTTGGTGGTGGAATAATTACGATATATTCCTGCTGATTGTTTTGTGTACCATAATCAATATCGTCTTATTGTTTGCTCTCAAAAAGCGCATTCAAAAAACGATAATTGTTTTAATATCGACACTTACAGTTTTATTGGTTGTAATTCAGATAAATACCAGAAAATATGATTATGCGTATAGTGGTCATACTTTGCATTATACAGAAATGGAACGTCATTCTAAGGAAGAACAAAAGCGCATTTTAGGAAAACCGCTCTATTCTGTCATGGAATGGGTGGATAAGCGTTTACCTGTTCAGTTCTGAAATTCAAATAGCGTTCCTCTTTTCGTTATTGTGATACCGCCCCCGAATGTATCGTTACTGAAAAATTCACCTTTGTTGAATCCTAATGATAATTTCAAATCTAAATCTTTGGCTTTCGGACAACTGTAAATCAAATCCAATCCTGAGGCGAAACCTTTTCTGACAGAAGTAAACGGCACATAATACCGCCCCCATGTTTGGCCGGTTGTGGCCAGCAAGCGATATTGCAAGGTCGGGTGAAGGTATCCTTCAACGCCTAAATGACAAGCAATTATGCGTGAGCTTAAAAAGTTCAATCTGCTGTCCCTGTTGTATTCGGGAGAAAGCATCAGAGGAGTTCCCATTGTTCTTCCATAATAAGAAGGCCCTTGCACATAGTCTACATTGTTGTAGTAGTCATTATTTCCGTTCCCTTTTTTCTTTAGGTGATAGTGTTCATCATCTAATTCGTAGTTAAAATGGATAGCGCCGGATTGATGTCTCGTATTTACATATTCAAAAACTGCTCCGGAAAATAATGACTTTTCTTTCGTTTTATATTCAATACCATACAATCCATCATAAAAATTCTGAAATCCCATTCCGGAACCATCTTCAAAAAAATGTTGCTTATAAATGCTTAGCACATCGCTGTTTTTTAATTTATAATCAAGTTTAAATAAATAAGCACCCCAACTTGATCCGGCAGTAGCAAGCTGATCCGTCTCTGTTGCTTTCGAGGAGCCTTCTTTGGCAAAAACTACTCGCAAAAAATCATCTATTCCCTGTGGTTGATTAATAACAATATACTCAGTCTGATTGGTTACAAATTGATGTTGAAATTTATGCAACACTCCTCCATATTGAGCCTGATGATCCAATCCTGCTATGAATTGGAGCTTGTTTTTCTTCTCAATATTACCGAATCTGAAATAGAAAGATTTATGATGAGACAGTACATTTTTCGTATAACTATAATCATGAGGACGAGCGACACTTTCCTGCCATTTTCCATCCATGTAATAACCAACGGCAAAATGTCCTTTTATATGCACATTTCCCTTAGTGAAAGGAATCAAGAGAAACTCCGGAATACTTCCTTTTATTTCCGGTCGGGGGCGCGCATTGTTGGAATTGCAAAAATCTCCGGAACTTAAATATGGATTCAACTGAGAAATATAATCTTCTTTGGAACCGATGTTTAATCGTAAAGATTTCCAGTTCAATTCTCCGTATAATTGTTGCACCCAAACTGTTCCGTATGCGTGAGGAGAAGAACCTGCCAAATCAAGCCCTGCACTGAACGACCAATCTTTATTGATTGTTTGTTGATGAAAAACACCTCCTCTTACATAAAAATTATTTGCATCGAGCGGAACCATTCCCCAATTGTGCTGTAACATCCAAAACGGAGTATTTTCTCCCGTAGCTACAGAACCAAAAGTTTCTGCACGATAGGTCGTTTGCTGTTGTGAATTTGCCTCAAAAGAAAATAAAAGGACAAAGAAAAGTATCGAAATAATATGCTGTTTCATAATCAATATCAGAATTTTTTAAGAGTATATGTTTTCCCATTTCCACCATCGAATAAAACCAAATCCGATTTATTATATTTGATTATATCGAAATCAACGCTCAGAGAACTCCAGCCGGAATACTCACGAAAGAGTTTCATACGATAATCACTATTGTTTTTATTATCAGCCGTCAAACGAACCTTATCACCGGAAAGTATTTCTACATAGCCATAAAACGGATATTCTGCTTGTTTAGGATTTGCCAATACCGTAAGTGCAAACAGCGTTTCTCGCTGAAAACTATAATAAATGGTATCGACATTAGATAAATTTCCATTGGCATCTTCTACTGTTTTTAACTGCCACATGCCATCGAATTTAAAATCTTTGTAAAAATCTACAGGATAACCGCAAGAACCAAGCAATGCCAGCGATAGCAAACAAAGGAATAACAATTTTATTTTTCTCATATTTTAGTGATGCAATGATTAGATAATAACTGCAAAATTACAAAAATATTTCAATGAATGAAAGTGTTTCAATTGAGATACATCTCCTTTTGCGTATTAACCGTTTTATTATTCGAGTATTTTATGTAATTTTGCAGCCTCAAAAAGATTTATATTTTATGTCTGAAATAAGCACCATCGTAGAAGAAAACAAAAAAAGTCTCAATTTCATAGAAGCATTTGTAGAAAAGGATTTGGCAGAAGGTAAAAACGGAGGAAGAATACAAACCCGTTTCCCGCCCGAACCCAATGGTTACCTGCACATTGGCCATGCCAAAGCTATTTGCATGGATTTTGGCATTGCTCAAAAATATGGCGGTATATGTAATCTTCGTTTCGATGATACCAATCCGGTGAAAGAAGATGTCGAATATGTCGATTCTATCATGGAAGATATTCAATGGCTCGGTTTCAATTGGGAAAATGTATTTTACGCCTCTGATTATTTTCAACAACTATGGGATTTTGCCGTAGCCTTGATAAAAAGCGACAAAGCATATATCGACGAACAATCGGCAGAAGAAATCGCCCGCCAAAAAGGAACTCCTACACAAGCAGGAACTAATAGCCCTTATCGCAATCGCCCCATTGAAGAAAGTTTATCTCTTTTTGAGAAAATGAATACCGGTGAAATAGAAGAAGGAAAAATGGTGTTGAGAGCCAAAATCGATATGACCTCCTCTAATATGCACTTCCGCGATCCGATTATTTATCGCGTGATTAATCACCCGCATCATCGTACCGGAACGACTTGGAAAGCCTATCCGATGTATGATTTTGCGCATGGAGAAAGCGATTATTTCGAAGGAGTAACCCATTCTATTTGCACCTTGGAATTTGTAGTGCACCGTCCGCTTTACGATTGGTTCATTGACGAATTGAAAAAAACGAAACCGGAAGACGGTGATTATCGTCCTCATCAATACGAGTTTAACCGCTTGAATCTTACTTATACCGTAATGAGTAAAAGAAAATTACTTCAATTGGTACAGGAAGGTCTGGTAAAAGGTTGGGATGACCCTCGAATGCCTACTATTTGCGGAATGCGTCGCAGAGGCTACACGCCCACGGCTGTTAAAAGTTTTATTGATAAAATCGGCTACACGAAATACGACGGAACCATTGATATGGCTTTGCTCGAACACTCGGTGCGCGAAGATTTAAAACCGAAAGCCACTCGTGTTTGCGCTATTTTAGACCCAATCAAACTCGTGATTACAAACTATCCCGAAGGACAAACAGAAACGCTTGTTATTGAGAATAATCCCGACGACGAAAACGCAGGAACACGCGAAGTTATTTTCGGACGTGAATTGTACATTGAGCGCAACGACTTTATGGAAGATGCTCCGAAGGATTTTTTCCGTTTATCGAAGGGTGGGAGAGAAGTCCGTTTGAAAGGTGCATACATTATAAAATGTATTGATTTCAAAAAGAACGAGCAGGGCGAAGTTACGGAAGTTTATTGCGAATACGATGCCGACACGAAAAGCGGCACACCCGGAGGCAATCGCAAAGTAAAAAGTACGATCAATTGGGTAGAAATCAATGCGGCACTTCCGGCTGAAATTCGTTTATACGACAACCTTTTTACAGTAGAAGATCCAAGCAGCGCAGATGCTGATTTTCGTGATTTACTCAATCCAAACTCACTGAAAGTGTTGGAAAACTGCCGTGTAGAACCGATTTTAGCAAACGCTAAACCGCTCGATAATTATCAATTCCTCAAAATTGGATATTTTACCGTAGATTTGGATTCCAAACCGGGCAAATTGATATTCAACAGAACCGTTTCACTGAAAGATTCGAGGAAATAAATAAAACAGCTAAAAATGATGTACGACAGCGATAACGAAGACTACATAAATTACGAAGAATTTCCCGATTATTTCGAGAATTTCAACAATTCGCTCAAACAGGGAATCAGTCCGGGATATTATGAGCCTGACGAACTGTGCGAAATCGTTGATATTTATTTTTCAGAAGGAAAAGTAGATGAAGGGAAATACACGATTAACTATGCTTTGAAAATGTATCCCGAAAACGAGGAAATGATATATGAGTTATTGTTGATACTGAACGATTTTGAATTGTGGAACGATTTATTGACTCTCAGCGAAAAATACAGCAATCTCAGTCAAGTTTGGGCCGACGGGCATAAATTAACTTCACTTCTGCATCTCGGCATGGAAGAAGATGCTTTCCAGTATTTCAAAACGATGAAATCCAAATATGCCGGTGATGAGGAAAATCTTTCGATCATTTATCAAGCCATGGCCGAGGCTTTATATGAAGTAGATTTATATGATGCCGCTATTGAAGTAATCGAAGAAATACTTCCTATTGTTGGCGAAGATATTGATTTACTTTGGCTTGAACTTCAATCATTTGCTGCAATCGAAGATAAAGAAAGCGTTGCTGAACTTGGTGCCCGGATTCAGAATCTTAATCCTATGGATGCCGAAACGTGGAGCAGACTGGGAAATGCATACAAGGAAGTCAACGATATAAATAAAAGTATTGAGGCCTATGAGTTTGCTCAATCATTAGGCATCGAAGACCCTAATAACTTATTAAGTCTGATTTCGGCTTATGAAAAAAACGGAAACTTTTCTAAAGCCCTTCAAAAAATCGACGAATACCTGACTGAATATCCGGATAGCTACGTGGTTTATTTATTGGCAATCAATATTTGTTCGGAAATAGAAAACTGGCCGGAAGGACTTAAATATGTAGAAAATGCGATTAGATTAAACCCTCAAATGGAATCTCTTTATTTGTACAAGTGTAGATTTTATTTGCGACTGGGAGAAAATAGAAAAGCAATCAAAGCGTTGGAAGAAGGAATCGATGCAATTAAAAGCAATGCTGAAGATTTAAAAAGACAATTAAAAGAGTTGAACCCCTAATCCCCTAAAGGGGACTTTGGTGAGTGATAGACCTTAGTTCAATTATAAAAATGAAGTTATATATACAAAAATGATAATATAACTGCGCCAAAGTCCCCTTTAGGGGATTTAGGGGTGGGATAAAATAAATAATATGGCAAAAATAAAAGGAGCGGTTGTTGTCAATACCGAACGATGCAAAGGATGCAATTTATGTGTAGTTGCTTGTCCTTTAGACGTTTTAGAACTTGACAAACAAGTGAATAGCAAAGGATATCGCTTTGCTTACATGAAAAATCCGGATAATTGCATTGGTTGCGCCAACTGCGGTTATGTTTGTCCGGACGGTTGTATAACTATTTATAAATTGAAAGTTGAAAATTGAAAATTGAAAGTGATTTAATATCACATTTAATTTTTTTAATTTTCAACTTTCAATTTTCAATTTTCAATTTATAAAAATATGTCAGAAGTAAAAATTAATGAAAGGAAACGAAGTTATTGCCCACGCTGCAATCCGCTATGGAGCAGATGGATACTTCGGATATCCCATCACTCCTCAATCGGAGATAATGGAAACCCTGATGGACGAAAAACCGTGGGAAACAACCGGAATGGTTGTTCTTCAGGCAGAAAGTGAAGTGGCTGCTATCAATATGGTGTATGGCGGTGCCGCTTGCGGAAAAAGAGTATTAACTTCCTCATCAAGCCCCGGAATCAGTCTGAAACAAGAAGGAATCTCCTATATGGCAGGAGCCGAACTCCCCGGTGTAATCGTAAATATCGTGCGCGGCGGACCCGGATTAGGAACCATTCAGCCGGGACAAGCCGATTATTTCCAATCGGTAAAA